>Ga0307515_10009088_pt1 | contig 19280 bp, 4 predicted proteins | sample 17_EM_MG_FD_194513 | JGI IMG/M metagenome (GOLD analysis project Ga0307515, IMG submission 194513) | Populus trichocarpa ectomycorrhiza microbial communities from riparian zone in the Pacific Northwest, United States - 17_EM | ecosystem: Host-associated > Plants > Roots > Unclassified | place...
GACCCAAAAGCTTTCTAGTGTCTTGTAAACTCTTCCTAGTTTGTTATCCTCCTAAGTTGCTACTAGTTTAGGGTAATTATATCTAATTAATCCGTCCTTATCTCTGCGTAGCATTACTCCTAATAGCTTCTTATTATTTTGTAGTTCAGCTTTTCTGCTAAGTGCATCTACCCTTACATTTTCGGTTCCTTTAGTATACTAAATCTTAAAATAGTATTCTGTAACCATCTCTGCCCATCTAACTTATTTATAATTAAGTTCTTTTATTATTAGGAACCCTATTAGGTTTTTATAATCCGTTTTAACTATAAATAGTTTTTCTGCGCCTTATAAGAATGCTCTTTATTCTTTAAATACTATAATTATACCTAACAACTCCTTGTTATAGACGTTATAGTTTAACTCTAGTAGTGTTATCTTTCTACTATAGTATGCTACTGGGTGCTATACGTTCTTATACTTCTATAGTAAGTATACTCCTAATACGTAGTCTAATACATCCGTTTTTATAACCGTGTCCAGTTCTAGTTAGTAAATTTTAAGGATTAGCTCTTAGGTAAATAACTCCTTAAGTTTTTTAAACAGCTTCCTCTGCTTATCTCCCTATACCTATAGTTCCTCTTTCTTTATAAGCCTAGTAAACGGTTTAATATTCTTTAACTATTGTGCTATAAACCTTCGGTAGTAGTTGCAAAACCCTAAGAATAACCTTAACTGTATTACGTTCTTTAGTTCTTACTAACTTACTATAGCTTTAATCTTCTTTAGGTCTATACTAATATAACCTAGTTTAATAATAAATCTAATAAAATCGGTCTTTCTTATAAAGAACTTATATTTCTTAATTGCTACTAGCATCTATTCTTCTTATAGTCTCTTTAAAACCCATTTAACGTGTTTACCGTACTCTTTCTTAGTTATTAAGTAGATAATAATATTGTTAAGGTATACCATAATAAACTTATTAAGGTATTCTCCTAATACACTATTAATTCGTTTCTAAAATATTGCTAGTGCATTTATTAATCTAAATTATATAACTAATAGCTTATATAGTCCTTCTCTTAATCTAAAGGCTGCCTTTTATTTATTGCCTTCCTTAATTCTAATCTAATAGTACGCCCATCTTAGATCTATTTTTATAAAGATTTATATATTACCTATCCAATCTTAAATTTTGCTAATTAAAAGTAAAGGATACCTATCCTTCCGAGTAATGCTATTTAACTATTTATAGTTAATACATAACCTAAGTTTCCCATTTTTCTTTAGTACGAATAGTACTAGATAACCTACTAATAACTATAATAGTCTAATATATCCCTTTTATAAGTTTTCTTAGATAAATGCTTTAAGTACGCTTACCTTCTCCTAAGTAAGCTTATAGATTAGAAAGAACCTTAGACTTATTCCTAGTTCTAACTCTATTTTATAGTCCTATACTATATAATTTGCTAGCTTTTTACTTTCTAAACTCTATAGTTTTTTGCTCTACTTATAATATCTCTTTAGTATATAACTTAAGCCTCGCTTAGTCTCTTTATATATTACTCTAACCTAATACTATACTAACTTAGTTTGCTATTATATTTTACGGCGTTAAGTATCTCTAATATTAACCTAACCTATAATCTAATTAATTCTTAGATTATATTTTTATAACTAAGGTATATCTAATACTGCCTTATCCCGTCCTAATAGTAGGATATTAAAAAACATCTTAATTTATTTTCCTTTAATAGTTAGCTAAATAGGTCCTGTTTTAAGATTAATAATCCCTCCTCTATAGGTTATTAGATCTCTTAAAATCGTAATTAATAGGTAAGGTTATTCCTTCTATCTATAAGGTAATCCTATTCTCTTAACTACTACTAGTAAGATATAGTTTCGCGTTACTCTACTATCTATTAGCGCTTTAAACTACTAATCTTACTAATTAACTTATAAATTTAGGTATTATCCTTAAATTCCTTTAAGGGTCTAAGGCTCTACTACTAGCTCCCTCTAGTTCTATAGGCCTCTACTTTTCCTATCTATTAGCTGCTTAATCCTATTATACTTAGCTTATCCTTTAGCTAATACCTAGTTCGCTTCTTATCTTTAATATACCATAGATACATATTCTCTAAGCATTCCCACTACTATTGTCCATCTAAGTATTCTTCCGTAAGGAATCTTCCTAGTTAAAGTATTAAATCTCCTAACTCTTAAACTTCTGTTAAATGCTATCTATATATATACTTAGTATTTCTATACTATTGCTTATTTAGCGCCTAATATATCCTTATAGAGTATTTCTAATTCTTTTCCTTTGGATTCTTATACATTTTGTATATATTATCTATATATATAATCTATAATAGCGTATAGTATGCTAGGTACTTTAGGTTAATTCTTAACTCGTTTTTATCTTTAAGTTTAAACCTTTATTATGTTAATCTAAATATTATAACTTTATTCGCAGGTACTAAGATATATCTCTTACTCCTTTAGTCCTTTAATCGTTCCTCTAGATCCTTTAATATTATAATTAAGGCTCCTTTAATATAAGTTATAGCCTTTTCTATAATTAGGTAGTCTTAGATAACTTATTTATCTAGCTATATATGGAAATCTTCCCACTTATTATTATATCGCTGCATATACCACTTTTAGTATAGCTACTAGAGTATATACGGCTTATCCGTAAGGAAGTATCTTCTTATTACTATATTATAATAGCCTTTTATATATTATTCTTTAAACCTAATAGGGATCCCTAAATCCTCTTTATTTTCTAGTTTAGTAAGCTACTTAGCTCTTAGTGTGCCTGCCCTAGGCCTATTAGTAATTCTTTATACTAATACTCTATCCTTTATACGTCCTAATATACTAGATTTCTTATCTAGTTTCTGTTCTTGCCATACGATAATTCTTCGTCTAAATTCTTCTATAGTTTCTTTTGGTTTATATCTTACGCTTAAATCCTTAAAGTCTTCTTACTTCTTAATCTTGGTATTAATATTTCAATCCTATTACTAAGCCTTGCTCGCAATTTCTTTAATAGTCTTTATTTTATTACTAAAATCTTAGTCCTATAGGATTCTTAATCCTAAGCTTGCTTTTATCTTAAGCTTAGCTCTAGCCTTAGTCTAACTAGGCTTTACTAGTGTTCTTATCTCGTCTTAAGAGTCTTAAATCTCACTTATCTCGTCTTAAGAATTTTATACCTTTAGGAAACTTCGTCCTAAGCTTATTTATATATTACTAAACTAAGCCGTTACTCTGCTCTATTGGTTATCGTCTATTATAGGTCCTTAAGCTTACCTTATCTCGTTTTAAGAATATTAGTCGTCTTATATCTCATCTTAAGAATCTTAAGCCTTTGGCCTTTTACCTTTATTAAGTGCCGAAGTAGTTTACTACCCTACTTCTCTTGCGTCTTATAAAGCGATAGATATTATATTTAGTAGGGTCTTAATCCTAACTAATATTCCCTATTCTATAGTGGAATTATCCTCTACCTCTTATATAATATCTTTAAGGTCTATATACTCCTAGTAAGCTACCCTTATCGCCTTATCGTTATAAAATATTTCGCCTATATTAAATTTATCGTCCTTAATATCCAATCTACGAACTAGTTCGTTGGTTTCTTAGCATTTTACTAAGTATAGCTCCTATAGCCAATAGCTTGCGCCGTACTTAGCGTCCTTATAAATTTAGTATACGTTATTATAATAAAACGTAAAACTTTTAATTAAACACTCTTTTATTCCTCGCAGTATATTATTGTCCCTTTATACGTATATGTCGTCTACTAGTCTCGTTCCTTTTACTATATAGTAATTCTAACTACTTCTACGGTCTCTAATATAATAACCCTATTTTCTGTAATTTATATAAGCTCCTTCTTTAAACCATTTTTCTTACTATAAAGTCCGCCTAAACGTCTTCTATTACTAAGATCCCTAATTTAGCCTCTACTCTTTAGACCTTTAATTACTTAATTCTTGTCCTCTAGGTTTCTATAATTTCTTATTTTATCTTTTAGATTCTTTAGTACTACTTAGGTCCATTAGCTCTACGCCATACTATAGTTTTTAACTTATCTTTGGTTATTACGTACTCTACGCCTTATACAACTATAGAATTCTATCCTAACCTCTTTTAGCCTATTCCCTTTAGTAGATCCAATTATTAATCTTAATTACTTAATCTATTAGTTCCTATAGGGTGTCCACATCTTCTATTAGGATAATCGCATCCTAGACTTTAGCCTTAAGTCCTTACCTATACTATGCCATAAGTGCCTTATTATTTTACTTAACTTATATTACTAACATTTGGAACTGCGTTATATACTTAATTACTAAGGTTTATTACGTAATATCTTAGAGTTTTCTTTCCGCTATGGTTGCCGCCTTTAGGTCTCCAAATATCTATATAAGTTACTCCGTAAACCCTTCCTAGCTTATAAATATAAACCATACTTCTTAATTAGTGGTTATTATACCATTTACTTATATTTCCGTAAGGTAAAGCTTAAACTACTTAAGTGCTCTTTCTAATAGGAATAGTCCCGCATATACTATTTAATCTATAGGTATTAACAGCTTTACTCCTTCTTATGTAACTTTAAAGTGCATTTATATAAGAAATCCTTTAAGTTTTAATTTTCCTCCTAAGTACCTTTTAATTAATAGTAACTTAATTTTTGCTGCTCCTATTCTGTTAATCCTATTTTCTAATATTGTATTATTTTCTATTAGCTAGTCGACTATTTCTTATAACTGTTTAACCGTTATAGGTTACTATAAGTTAGTATCTGCTATACTAGTGTCGTTACCTAACCTTAAAGTAGTTGCCGCCGTTAATGGCGTTGTGGCTAGTGCTTTTAGTGGCATATTATTCGACTTTATTAATACTATAACCTTGGTAGTAAATATATAATAAAGCCTTAGAGTAGGAACTACGGTAGGCTTATTAATAGGCTAGGTATATAGGTAAATAAGAAGTTAACAACGTAATAATAACTAGTAGAGTAGTTGCCTAATAGATTAACTCTAATTATATTCTAAGATTTACTATAAAGGAGAGAACTATCTAGGTAGGGACTATGGTCCTTTAAATACACAACTATACTCCTAAGAAATCCCCTTTATACGTAAGGTACGTATGCTCTATCTGCTCTATTATAGATCCTACGGATTATATAGATTATATAGATTACGTTATATAACCTTAGTTACTATTTCTCGTCACATAGCTCTATCGGCTCTATCCTAGATTGTGCCTAAATTAACTAACTAGCTTCTTTTAACTCCTCTCCAAGTAGTCGTAATATTGTGCTTAAAGCGTCTGTAATAGTATAGAGCTTTACTAAGCTCTATAGGCTTCGCAAATTCGCGACCTTATAACCTCTTCTTACCCCTTACTGCTCTCTACCTTTTACCCTAGTTGCTGCTTACTATATCTACTGCCTAAATGCCTTCTAATTGTATATTTTATACCAGCTATAACCAGTATCGCTCTTCTACTAACTTTGTAATAAACCGCCTTGGAGCTCTGTATAAGACCTATAAATCTTATAAGGTTAATACCCTTTTTCCTATTACTACCTTTCTAACTCTATTTATAGGAAAAAAGAAAGGGATGAGTATGGCCCTAATGACCTTTAGCGGACCTTCCGCAGCCTATAAACCAAACTACAGCCGCTACTACTTCTACCACTGCTTCTTCCCTTATACCACCCGTATCGATCTAGCCATAACGGTCTATATTAATTTAGCCACGACCTACTATAGCCCGCCCTATTGCGGAATAGCTAAATCGTAGCCCTATTACTACCGTCCGCCATATTATAGAGCAGCTAGATCTCGGTTCTATAAACATTACCTATAACTTCTACGCGGCCCTATATTAGGTTAATAAACGTATTAGTATATTACCGCCTAGTAATCCATAGTTCAAAGCCTGCTGTAAGTATAGTAATATAAACCTCCCTCTATTCTAGCCTCTGCTAAAATATCTACGCAACCTTTTATAGTCCTATAGTACTTCTACTAGGTAATTTAGGGAGCGGCTCCGCGTATATAATGTAGTATTAGCTTTTACATTTATAAACTATATCGTTACTAATTATAGTATAGCCTAAGGTAGCCCAAATTGCTTCTAGATATATAGTGAGCTTTACTATATATAGGGCCTGCTAGAGCCTCCTACCGACGTTACTCCGCGGTATACGCAGCTCTACTTTTATAACCCTAGTTATGCTATAGATATCTAGCTATAGGCCCACCCTAATACCTAGCTAGATATAACTATTCTATAGTGCCTTATTGCTATACTATCTAAGGAACGGAGCCCTTTTATTACCCTTTATTAAACCGTAAGGGAATGGCTTTAGGCTTAGCCCGTAACGGCCTTATTACAAATTATCTTAAACCTATAGATGCGGCTTATCTTAGAGGCTAGCGCTAAGTGTCGTTATAAGAACCTTCTAATAAGTAATAAGATGGCCGTTATTATACCAGATAAGTACGGTAATGCTAGCTTCCGCGATATTATAGTTATAGAGCGTGGCACGCCTAATAAACCCCTATAATACTACTATCTTAGCTTAGCGCATGCCGTATATATACCGCTCCACTATATATTGCTCTTCCCTTGCGGTAATACTAGCTAATACTAGGGTCTCTAGCTACGTAACTCCAATTAAGCCCGCTAGCGAGACCGTTTAGCCTAGTAGGTATACTTTTAGTTCTACTTACACATCTATAGAAACTCTAGGTTAGTCCCTTTTACCTACTACTAGCTATTTTAGTAGTATATTATAGATATATAGGCGCTATATAATTAAAATAAGCTTACTTAGATCCACTTTAACTAAGCAACCCTCTGCGTAGAGCTATATAATGGCGTTACGGATACTTTTACCCGCTATAATCTGGACCCTAAATTATTAGGCCGCCGTATAGTCTTTCTATCTAGTTTCCTTAGCGGAGATTGCTTTATTAGGTAGTGCTATTAGGATTTAATAGCTATTATTTATAAATACAGCCGTTTAAGTATATTTATTACTTTTAATACTAACCCTAAGTAGGACAAAATTACTTACGAGCTACTACCTAGCTAGACTACTATAGATAGGCCCAATCTAGTTATACGCGTCTTTTATATAAAACTTATCCACCTTTTTTACAACCTAAAACGGAAGTAGACCTTTAGCTAGTATCGTGGCTCTATTTAAACTATTAAGTACTAAAAACGGGACCTACTCTATCTATACCTACTGCTCTTTCTATATCCGTATAACCGCGATAGGCTGCTAGACCTAGCTGTTATTAACCATTTTATATCCACGGAGCTTCTATAGCTAGAGGACAATTCTACTAGCCATCTTACTAAGATTGTAAAGTTAATAATGGTTTACGGCCCTTATAGCCCCTAAAATCCGCAAGCTCCCTATATAGTTACCCTAGGGCTAGGCCTTCCGCTAACCTGCTTAAAGCGGTACCTTAAGCCTTTTAACCCTAATACTGTTATATATAAGGACGGCTATCTAAAATACCGCCGTTATAATAATTTGCGGTTATGGTCTGTCCGTTTACTAAGGGGGGCTATATTTAAAATAAATAACCGCTAGATTATTCCGTACTCTCCGTATCTAACTATAAAGTATTATACGTATATAAATATTAAGGTCTGCGCCTTTATAAAGTCCATTAAGTATATCCACAAGTATATATATAAGGGAAATAACTATACTACTTTACGGCTTATAGACGGCGATAAGGTAAGCTAGTATTTATAAGGCCGTTATATTAGCCCCTCTAAGGCCATCTAGCGGCTATTTAAGTTTCCTATTTATAAAGAGTTTCCCCCTATAATCTAGCTTACGGTACACCTTCTAGGCGAGCAGCCTATATACTTTTAGCTAGACTAGTGTTACGGGAGTCACCCGCGCACGTTTGTCCTGTAATACCTACGCACATACCATCGCAACTCCTATATCTTCGACCACGTTTCCTAACCTGTTCCTATTCTATATTAAACGTCTTAAACTATTACGCGTTAATATACTTAGCACGGTTAATAGCTAGCAATTAAGCTTATTTGTAAACTGCTTTGATAACTCCGTAACACTACGTTCGATCCCCTACCTACTAGTATTATATTGCTGGACCGGTCGCGGGCCGCAGTGCTACGGCCGTATTGTAACGACGCATAGCGGGTAGTAAGACTGCCGCTAGCTGCGAGGCTAGAAGCAATATTAGTACCGTCGTCTGCTAATATAATAGGAAGGGTACGCGGGCACTTTACTGCCCTCTAGTTTAACCTAATAGCTAGCACCCTACTACTGCATAAATACGAACCTGCGCTTATATTATACTACTACCCTAAAAGCTAGTATCTTACCACCGTCCTACTGGAGCTTATACCTTACTGCTTTATAACCGACAAGACCTCGCGCTAATACGCCTGCAATACTAACCCCTGCGCTTATACCGTACTACTACCTAAACTAATAAGCCTCGTACTAATATGCCTACGAGACGACCCATTACTAGTACTGTACTACTACTGTCTAAACCTACTACTAAAGCTCTCTATATCTAATACCCGGATTGTCCTAAGCCGCCTAAACCTATTGCTAGTATTATACTGCTGCTGCCGAAGCCATTCGCATCTAATACCTAGATTGTCCTAAGCTATATAACCCTATTGCTGGTATTATACTAGTACCTACCTAAACCGATAAGCCTCGTGCCGATATGCCTACAAGACGACCCGTTATTAGTACTATACTGCTACTATATAAACTAATAAGCTCTATACTGATTCGCCTACGGATACCTAACGGCTTATATCCTACTACTATTTACCTAAACCTATTAATAAGACCTTGTGCCGATATGCCTACGAGCTAAACACAACTAGGTAGAGCCTCGCTCCCTAAACCCCCTAAACCCATTACTAGCATTATACTGCTACCTAAACCAATAAGCTCCGCGCCGATATGCCTGTAGAACTACGACCTATTAATAAGCTCTATGCCGATTTGCCTATAGACCCTAAACCTATTACTAGTACTATACTACTACCCAAATCTAATAAGATCTTATGCCAATATGCCTGCAAACCAACCCTAAGCTGGCACCTTACTGCCATATAAGTCGATAAATACCGCTAAGAACGCCCGTTTTGGACCGTATTTTAGACTAAAAGTAACGGATTTTTGGAATAATTTTTTAGGGGACCTAGTATGGATAATAAGAAGCCGTAGAGCTGCTAAGAGCGAGTAAAGGGACCGTATAAGCTCTAGTATATAGCGTCTCCTAGTAGTAAGGACTGTAGTAAAGCTGGCAATAAAGGCTAGGGCTATACTTTAGGCTAAACGAGCTAGTGGCTTAATAATTAAGCAAAGAGGCCTAAACTGACAAAGCCATATAGGTAGAGGACGTAGAGGTATTGGAGCAAGGCTAATATAGCTTTAGCTTTTACCTACCTACCCTCTCCTTTTCTTTCCTGTCTTTTTTAAGGAAGAAGAAGACGACAACAATGACGTAAATAGCTATTGTTAATATACGTCACGTGATTAATTATATAAATCTATATTACGTAATTATTATATAAAGGCAGCCTTACGTCACTATAAGGTAGCTGTATAAATTCTATAGTAGTATAGTAGTAGGGTAGTAATAGGGTAGTTATAGGGTAGTAATAGGCAGTAGAGGGCAGTAATAGGCAGTAGAGGGCAATAGAGGGCAGTAGTAGGGTAGTAGTAAGTAGTAGAGAGTAGTAATAGGGCAGTTAAAGCTTTAATGCTTTAATATATTTATTATATCTTATTCTTATTCCTACTTTATATAAATATATATAAAAATATTAATAGCCTTTATAATAGTATTTATAATAAGTTTATTAATAGTCCTTATAGTAGGGTCTTTAGTATATATAAGTATCTTATAAAACGTTTTTTAAAAAAAGAATTTAATTTTAAATATAAAACGTATTCTATAATATAAAGTACTCTTTATAATAGTAAAAGTAGTACTATATAAAATAGAATAAAAGTATAAAAAAAAGTTATAGCTATTGCTTAACCCGTTAGGACCGAATTAAGGAAGGTTTATGCACGAATATTATGTGTTGTTTAGCGTGGGGCCTTAATCTACTTAATCCAATTAGCTAGTCCTTATCGATAACCGTACAACCAATTTTGACAGGTTAAGAGATAGCTAAAGTAGTAAAGTTAGTAAATTAAAAAAAGAATTAATATAGTATATAAAATATATATAGTAATAGTAGTAGTAATAATAATAGTAATATTATTAAAAATAGAAATTAATATAGAGATAAAAAGAAGAATAGTTATAATATAGTATTAAAATTAGTAAATTAGGATAATAATTAGTATAAAAGATAAAAATAATAATAATAATAGTAATAAAGGTAGAAATAGTAGTAATAGTAAATAGTAATAAAAGTAAGAATAATAATTAAGTAACTAAAGTAATAGTAAAAGAATAGTATATAGGTAGTAATAAAGATAGCTATAAATTAGGAACTAAAGATATATTAATAGTAATAAAAAGAAGTTAAAAAAGAAGTTAAAATAGTAGTTAAAAGGGGAGTAGTAAAAGTAATAAGGGTAGTAATAAAAAGATTAAAATAATAAATTAATATTAGGGTAGTAGTATAGTAGCACTTAGTTTAAAAGGACAAAAGCCCGCCGCAGGCGCGAGAATTCTATTAAATTTCTCTAAGGACCCAAATTACAGGCTATAAGTCCGCAATTTGGAGATTTTCCTTAGGAAATTTAATGGAATTCTAGTAATAAAGAACTAAAAGACGGAACGACCTAGCCATAAGCTAGACTATTAGATAGTAGGACCGTATAAGGTTCTTAAAAAGATAGGCAACTTATATAAAGTAAAGCTCCTAGATTTAATTAAGGTTTACCCTATTTTCTCTCTAGATAAACTATAGAAAGCCATAAACAACCTATTACCTAGATAAAAGAATAAACCTCCCCTACCAATCTAAGTTAATGGCGACGATAAATAGGAAATTAAAGAAATACTAGCCTGTAAGCTTGTAAGGGGAACGTTAAAATATTATATTAGTTAGAAAGGGTATAACCTAAACCCTACTTAGTACCTTATATAGAACTTTATAGGTAGTCCCTATAGGCTTTAAAAGTTTTATAACCGTTACCCTAACAAACCTAGATCTTTAAAGCACCTTAATAAGTAGATAAAGTGCTAAAATAGCGAAGATAAAAAGCTGCCTATTAAGCATAAAGATAAGAATACCCTATAGATATAATACGGATGTATAAAGCCTAAAGGCAGGCTTTTTTAGAAGGGTGGGGTAATATTATAACGCTGATGGAAACTAGTAGATTATAGCTAATAGATACTAGTGAATTATAGCGGACAGTGTTACGGCGCTGGTAAAAACTAGTAGATTATAGCTAATAGATATTAGTAGATTATGGCAGATAGTTATAGATACTTTTACACAGTTTTAGACAATCGCCGTTACGTAACTAGAGGATTGTATATAATATTAAGCGTAGCTACCCCCTATCTTTTTTCCTTTCTCTAGCTTTAGATCCTTATTTATAGACAATCTAATTATATAGGCTTACATGCGTCCTTCTTACTGTGCTTATACCTTAATTGACTAAGTCGCTAATATTTATACTATATTTAATTTAATCTATTTACTCTTTAAAGTCTTTTACGGCCTACTCTAAGCTTTCTTTATAAGTTGCAATAACACTATAGTATTAAAGCCCTTTCTATAATTTGTAGATTATAGACCTTAGTCTTAATATTCTTTTGGAAATATCTTTATAATAATTAAGGTAATCTTCTAGTTTCTATATAGAGTTTTTAGCGGGCTAGCCTAGCCATTTAACTTTATATTAAAGCTTGTTCTTAATAGACTTATAGTATAGTATAGCTTTAACCTTATACCGCTTGCCCACTACCTTAAGGTATTTACTTAGGCCTAAATAAAAGTTCTTTTTTAGTAATAGTCTATACTATAGTTCTAGTAGGTTTATATAAAACATTAAATATATATAGGCTATAGATGGGGGTAGCTAAAGATAGTAGGCTAACTTACTAATTTATTTTTTAATTTAAAAGAGATCTAGGTATCTTATATTAAGCTTCTTTAATAGTTAATAGGTCTTAATATTTGTTAAATATAATAGAACCTTATTACTTACTCTAAAATACTTATTTTAGTACTTACGGTTATACTAAAGTCTTTACTGCCCTTAGATATATTATAGTCTTTACTTTATATACTTTTATTACTTTTTCCATTTCTAAAGGTATTCTTATACTCTTTAGTAAATATCCTTAAACTTCCTAGTAGAATCCTATAGTTAATTATACGGCTTTAGCTAGTAATTACTAGGTATACTATTAAACCTAAATAGTTAAATACTATAGGCAATCTAGATTAGTGTATACTTATATAATATATATTACTTTAAATTATAAGTATACTCCACGTACGGAAGTGGCATCACTAATTATTTATAGGTAAGACTCTAGTTTCTAATTCTAGCATTTTATTTACCAGTCTATTTATAGATAGAAAGCTATACTATAATAGTAGCCTATCTTTAAATGAAAGTATAGGTTTAGCCAGTACTAGCTTATAAAGACACTACCCTTATTAGTAATAATAGAGTATAGCTAATCTACTTTAAGAAAGCATTTCTCCTTAATTAGGTTAGTAAGCGCTTATATATTAATTATCTTATTAATAGGGAGGTATTAGACGTACTTTAAAAACCTATTAATAAGTATAAGAACCGAATTATATATTCGTCCTTAACTATTTTTAAATAGTAGGAGATCTGTAATAAAGTCTATAGTATAATATTGCTATAGCTTACTAGTAGGGGGAACTAATTTAAGTAGACCCTATAGCTTATACCTACGGATTTTATATACTTAATACCCCTTATAATAGCTAATATACTCCTTTACTTAATAGTATTTATACTAAAGTAATTCTACTATTTTTACTTAACCATAGTGGCCGCCTAGAGGATTATTGTAATTCTTTATAAGAATCTTCTGTTGTAGTTTTACTTCTTATAGCACCTAAACCTTACTATATCCCTTTTCTACCTTCTAAACTAATAAGCTTATTAATAGGGTTAAATCTAAATTGCTTTATTCTCTTATTATTAATTAATGTTATAGTTAATACTTGCTTATTTAAAGGTGGTGTTCCTTATTCAAGTTTTAATATTTCTCGCTCGAATTTTCGCTAAGTCCCCACTGTTTTTAATGGATTCCTAGCCCTTTAACCCTTATAAGCCCGCTGTGCAGGTACGTGACAGTACCAACTAATATTAAATATTAGTAAAACCACTGAATTACAGCACTACAGTTACTATTGGATTATAAACTTTGCATTAATTGCCCTCTGTAGGGATTTAAGGTGGCATTGGTAAAAGAAAGAAAGTTTGGTATGTTAACATGCCAAAACCAAGTCGCGAGTCGTGAACAAAACCGTTGAGTTTTCCACAACATAAAACTTTTCGCTAACCTTCCCCTGAGTCGTTTTCGGACTCGGACTTTTGCTCAGCAACATTCCCTTTTTTTTTTACGTGGACGCAAAGTTGGACCCGAAGCCCCTCAAGTCCTCTTTCTTTTACCTAGACCGGAAGCTGGATCCAAACCCAGACTCGCATATCTTAAATCCCAGTCCAATTCAGAGAATATCTCGTTTCTCTGACATATTGTGTTGTGGATACTATCTTGTGGCTCGATAGAAGCGAAGAATATTGGGCTGCTCAGTGTACAATTCATACGCTTCAAACAGCCAAATATTGCGTCATCGTTCCCGCGTGAATGGATAGACCAGATGGGCCTCATTCCGTTATTACACGCCACTTTGACAGAGTCCCAAGGGGCTGTGCCTAGATCGAGGAGCAAAAACAGCACAGGACCTTTCAGCTTCTCCAAGCCCGTGGTCTTTTCATCGGCCTCTTTATAGTTAGAATCCGTCTTTTCATGGTTAGAATTGGTCTCTTCATAGTCAGAACTGGTCTCTTCATGGTCAGAATTGGTCTCTTCATAGTCAGAACTGGTCTCTTCATGGTCAGAATTGGTCTCTTCATGGTCAGAATTGGTCTCTTCATGGTCAGAATTGGCCGTTTGCTGTACTTGCTGACGCTTAGGGCGGGGCTTGCGGTTGGGTGTAACCTCTGAGAAGGTTCCCCCCAGGACATACTGCGGTGTCGTGCCTTTGGCCTTATTCTTGACTTGTATCAAGATGACTCCGCATTCTGACTCATCGAATGCCTTGGCTGAATCGCCAAAGTAGATAGGAATCATAATGTCGTATAATGGTTGACCGGAAGCCAGTTGCATCCCGGCGCTGCGTCGTAACAGGTCATGCAGCAGTGTGGGAAGAACGTCTGGCGTAAGGAATGTGCTAGCAGGTGCGAAGTGGTTGAAATTCATCTTAGCGTCAAGTAATTCGTCCGGAATACACTGAATTCGTGTGTGATGGTGCTCGGCGTACAAGTGCCTCAAGAATTGACTGACCGTGAATGTTGGTGTTTCTCCATGAACTTTATATATACAGTCACGAGCCAAGATCAACAAAAAACGCGCGTAGAGTTCTCCTTTAAGGCCCTTCTCAACTAACGCCTTCTCAAGAAGCTCCGTTGCAAGCGTCTGGATACTGTCAGACCAGTTCTTGTTATTTTCACATAGGAGCCCCATTGCGGCTTCGGCTACGACAGGCTCTGACGGTGTTATCGTGCGCATAACGCCTATCTCGTGATCCATAGAAATAACAACCCTCATGAAAGAATTGACAGCAGTCCTTACGAGTGGGAGGGCTGCTGTATTCTGCAGGCAAGGATCCAAAGAGAGGCGAAAGGACAGGGCCGCAAATACGTGATTGACGTCCTTGGGATTGTATGGTGCTCTCCTACGCTGACTATCAGTGCTCCGATTGCCGCCAACGAGCTTCGTTTTCGCCAATTTTTTCATCTCGGTCGGTTTATATTCGTGCCACAGCGGTCTACCGAACTTCGCCATATGCTCTGGTGCCGCAAACTCATCCAAACACATCGCAAGTTCGACTTTCCGGCTATCTGCATCCCACATCTTTCTTCTGTTTTCGACGTCAAGTTGAAAAGCCAGAAAGGGAGGAAAGCGCTCTAAAATACTGTCGGCCTCTTCGCCGACACGGCTAGACGGATCAGCTGCGAAATCGCCTGTTCGTTCTATGCTACCCGCGGGCAAGAGCATTCGTAATTGAGATTCTGTAGATAGGAAGAAGAACCATATAGGCAAGTCCTTGAGACAGCTGATGATTCGATGGAGGGCATGGTACAGTCCAGTGTCAAACTTGTCAGGGCCAGATGATTTCAAGAGGCCGGAAGCTTCATCGAATACGACCACCAAAAGTGGGTCGCTTTCGTTGCTTTTGTCGCGCGGAAATTTTCTAAAGTTGTCTGTAAGCTTCTTGGCTTCCTTCTTGAGCTCGGTTAAACCACTGTTGGTTTCGAGTGCGCGACGAACTTGAGAGTCTCCATCGTCATAGAATGCATGTCTCCACTCCGGGCTCTCAACCAAACGTTCGGCAATCTCCTTTGCTCGATAGGCTATCCCCTCACAGAAGAGAGTGCGATCGTCCGACCGACGACTCCACTCATCCGTCCCCTCTGAGCCGTGATCGTATGGAGCCATGCTCTCATGTCTTATTTTTGCTAGGGTCTCCAAGGTTGTCTTGGTATTTTGACACCCAACCCACTTATTGGCTAGCACGGAAGTTTGAATCAGCATGTGACCTAAAATGATAAATAATTGATGTAACTTACAAACGTCAAAACAGGCCTGAAGGAACGCGGCTGCACGAGTGTGGTTCCAAAGCGTGGTCGCTAGGTTCTCGTGATATTGTTTGGTTCTTCTCTCAGAGCTCCGCGCACGTTTATCTTCTTCCAGGAATGAGAAGGATGTATCTCTGTTTAAGCTTGGCCGTTTAGTAGTCATCTTTTCTGGCCCCAGCAACTTTAGAGCGGAAATATTGCTCTCGGACTGTCCTAGGAAGCGCTTGGAGGATAGCTTGTTTTTCCTTGGCGTATCGAGAACCTTCGTCTTGACTTCTTCGGGCATATCCTCGCACAAGAATGAGCGCACCTCCTCATCAACGGGAGGATAGCATTTAAAGTCCTCTCGACCAAGGGTGAAATTGATCATAGGACATGTTTCGCCAAACTTATCTGCCAATCTCGATTTACCCATGCCAGTACTCTGGACGAGTAGCAGCGTCTTTGCGTAAATCTTCAATCCATCAGCTATTCTCTGTCCGTTGCGCCGAATCTCGTCTCGTAAAGCGCTAAGGGATTCCGGAAGGTAGTCTCCAGTCCATTTATCATGTAATATATTGAGGACAGACTGGTCGGCGGTATTGTCATATTCTTCGGGGGGTATAGCCGATGTGGGAGTTGTGGAAGTCGGAGTTTGAGGAGCCGTTAGGGAGTTGAAGTCTATGAGGAGACTGGCGACAGCGGTCCAGATACCAATATTGGAAGACTTAGATTCCACCAGGGAATCGAAGTGAGGCTTTAGTGTCGTTAGGAATTCATCCGTCGAGGATCCATTCGGGCGTTCGATCAGTCCAGAACACACACGGGCAAGGTAGCCAAGCCTCTCAGCCAAGGTCTTTGGCGAGTCCGCAAGCTTGACCTTTTGCGCTGGCTGCAAGCTAGCGAAGTTATTAAGAACGTAACTGTAACCGGATAAGGTAACTACTAAATTAGAAGACAGTAAGGTATACCGGCCTGAACTTCATACCTTCAGCGTTTGATTTGGAGGCGATAGCTATGGGTATGACATCTAAAAACGCAGGCTCGACGGGATGTTCATCGATAATTTTTTTATCATCTTCCGTGAACTGAACTGATGCCATAGCGAGCGAGGGTCGAAGTAAAAGTGGACTGTTCCTGATTAAGTGGAATCCCACTCACCCACCAACGCTAGGGGACAAGAATCAAGGCCGATGACAGCAGGTGGAGTTGTTTGAGGCGTAAATGATGGAGTAAAGGAGGTGTTGGAAGGGATGTTGTGGTGGTGTGGAAGATGCAACTGAGCTGGGTGGAAAAGTTTGTCTCAGTCACGTCGCGTGTTATGGCCTTTACGTCATCGCGTTTTCATCACGTACTAGCTTATCTCGGTCCCAGACGATCAACCAATCATAAGCTGCTTACATAACAGATTAATCATCTTATGTTGTTGTCGTCTGGTACTTACCTCAGAAGCTCAGACCAAGAAATCGATTGTGCGGATATAGGAATATCCGCACCGTCCGCTAGGCTGATTTAGGACGGCAATCGTTTTCTTGGTCTGAGAGACTTTGGCGAGATTCGTAGGAAAACCTAAACACGGTTTATATGAGAAGACCTTATTAACTTTAACGAAATTGATCTACCCTCCTATAACACCTGTCGATATAAAAACTACACCAAATTATAGAGAAAAGCCTACTCTATAAGTTATGAGATCTTTAGCTCCTTATACGCGCGCGACGTTAAGAGGAATTCGTCGCCGTAGACGCCCCAATTCTACCTCTGCACCGCCGAGCCGCTCGTAAACACCAACGCTGAACGCTTACGCCCACGCCCACGCCGCCAGCCCTCTGCGTAGAGCTGTGGAGCTTTGCGAGAGCTCTGCGGAACGAAGCTCAGGGGGAGACCTGCACGGAGCTCTGCACGGAGCTCTACCAAAGCTCTGCAAAAGCTCTGCACGAGGCTCCGCACGAAGCTCTGCTCGAAGCTCTGCTCGAATCCCTGCTCGAAGCTCTGCTTGAAGCTCTGCTCGAAGCTCTGCTCGAATCCCTGCTCGAAGCTCTGCTCGAAGCTCTGCTCGAAGCTCTGCTCGAAACTCTGCTCGAAGCTCTGCTCGAAGCTCTGCTCGAAGCTCTGCTTGAAGCTCTGCTCGAATCTCTGCACGAAGCTCTGCTCGAATCTCTGCACGAAGCTCCGCACGAAGCTCTGCTCGAATCTCTGCTTGAAGCTCTGCTCGAATCTCTGCACGAAGCTCTGCACGAAGCTCTGCACGAGGCTCTGTAAAAGCTCTACTAACACGCAGCACTAATATACTAGGAAGGTTCTACAATTGCCCGTACGAACGCCCGTCTCTATAAACGTCTCTGCAATCGATCGCCCGTACGAACGTCTGCACGTCTGCACATCTACACGTCTGCACGTCTGCATGTGGCTCTGCACGAGGCTCTGCACGAGGCTCTGCACAAAGCTCTGCACGAAGCTCTGCACGAAGCTCTGCACAAAGCTCTGCACGAAGCTCTACTAAAGCTCTGCACGAAGCTCTACTAAGGCTCTGCACAAGGCTCTGCTCAAAGCTTACCCCTAGTAGTAGTAGAGGCACTCCGGGCCAAGGGAGGATATTTTCAAGAAAGGACCTAACTATAGCACCTACTAAATGGTGCAATGACTTTGAGTAGTAGATGTCTATATATCTGTATAGTTTTATCTATATTAGCAGACTATTTAATAAGATATAATATATGCTTATGCTTTTAATAACGCGTTTTTTAACTTTAACGAAATTAATATTAGGACCAAGCAATAGCCGTATTATAAAATTCGTACCATTTAGAAGCCCTAGGTCTTAAAAATATTATATTAACTTTTGGTAATAATAACGCGTTATATGAATAAATGAATTAAATATCCGCAATATCCATTTTATGGATTTTACTTATGCTTTTAACAAAACTCGCCAAACCCTCTTAGACGTGATTTTGCAATTCGGAAGACGGCGTAGGTTATTCCGATGCTAGCTAAAAAATCGCGTCTGAGCTCGCTGAGGTAACCTGTGGATATACTATTGATCCAGTCAAAAACGCCGTTCACAAGCAACGTCGTCTGCGAACCAGGTGGTTGGTGGAGGCTGTGTACAGCGCCACCTCCTGCCAAGGTAATGAGATTTAACTGTTCCTGGAAGAACGAATCGGCTGGTGCGCATCACTGCCACGGATTATAATCAATTGCCCCTTTTAAAACACAAGGTATTCAATCAAGCAGCGCCGTCAACAGCTAAGTCTCACAAACCGCACGGACTCCACGGAGAGCATGTACCGCAGTAATGGCTCAGGGAATTGTTAACGTATATGATGGGGTTTTGACCGACACCCTAGTTTTGACCGCGCTAGCAGACCGCCTACCCATTTTAGCTAGCTTATTACCTAAAGCAATATACTGCCGCATTAAAGCTTAACCC
>Ga0307515_10009089_pt1 | contig 19279 bp, 17 predicted proteins | sample 17_EM_MG_FD_194513 | JGI IMG/M metagenome (GOLD analysis project Ga0307515, IMG submission 194513) | Populus trichocarpa ectomycorrhiza microbial communities from riparian zone in the Pacific Northwest, United States - 17_EM | ecosystem: Host-associated > Plants > Roots > Unclassified | place...
TGGCCGGGGCGGTCGAGTGGGCGGGGCTGGCCGGGGTGGTCGGGGTGGTCAGGCGGGCGGGGCCGGTCGGGCTGGCCGGGGCTGCCGGGCTGGCGGGGGCGGTTGGGCGGGCTGGACCGGTCGAGCTGGCCGGGGCCGCCGAACTAGCGGGGCCGGGCGAAAGGGCGAGGCCGGTCGGGCTCGTCGGACTGGTCGAGCGGGCCGGTCACGCCAGCTGGGCGGCGGGTGAGCCCGCTGCGAGCCGGAAGGCACCAAGCCGGCCCGGCCTCGCCCGGCACGACCACATCACGCTTGCCGCACGGCGCCCACCCTGTCCCGCAAGCAGGCATCAAACTGTGGCCGTGCGCCGGCCGCAGACCCGGCTGACGTCGCACCGCGCCATCCGAGCGCGCGGCCGGCCCGGACGGCGAACACCAGATCGGGCCGGCCCAACTCGGGGTGATCCGAAATGCAAACAAGCTGGCCGCCGGTAGCAAACAATCCTACGATCAGAATGTCCAGCGGAAAGCGATCCTGGCGCTTCTTGAAATATAGTGATTCCTCGCCGAGATCGCCGGACTCGTCGTTACCCCGCCGTCGGGCCGAGCTTTCGAAGCATTCTCATCGGTGGAAAGCGCCGATGATCAGCTTGACGTCGGTGACGTTTGAGTAGCGCGCCGGTCGACTGCGTCGTTGGTCCGTGGGTTCGGGTGCGGACGTAGATCCGTTGGACACTCAGCTGAGCTGGCGGAGCAGGGTGGCCATGTCGGAGCAGATCCATTCTTCCGCGATGAGGCCGTCGGCGACGCGGTAGAACTCGTGGCTGACGTACTCGATGGTGCGGTTGGTTGCGGGGATGCCCAGGAACTCGCCGGAGTGGGTGCCGCGGCGAAACCGTCGTCTGTCTCCCCAAACGCGCCGTCGGGGAACCGGATCGCCTGCCGGGCCGGCTCCGGGATGGCCGCCACGATGGCCTGGGTCGCCGCCTCGACCCGCGGGTCATCGGCAGCCGAGCCGGCCAGCTCATCGAGAAGCGCGTACACCGCATAGGCCTTTTCGACGGCCTCCGGGTCGGATTCCAGCTCCCGGGTGAGCACGTCGAGCCAATCGCCGCCGTGGGCCGTGGACACGGACTCCAGCAGGGCCATCAGGTCGCGATCCTGTGCAGCCATCGCCGACTCCGGCCCCTGCTGGCGTCCGGCCTCGGCCATCCGGTCGAAGAGCCCGGCCAGCCCGGGAGAGACCGGCGCCTGCTCGACGGGCATACCCGCTTCGGCTTGCCGGAGCAGTTGGGCCAGCCGGATCCGGCGCCGGCGGATGTCCGCCTCCTGGCCGGCCAGATCGGCGTCGAGCTCGCGGAGAATCTCGGCGAGGTCGCGCTCGGCGTCGCCGGCCAGTACGTCGCCTACCTCGGCCAGGCTCAGGCCCAGCTCGGTGAGGCGCCGGACGCGGGCCAGCTCGACGGCGTCCCGCAGCGAGTACTCGCGGTAGCCGTTCGCCCGGCGCGCGGGCTCGGGCAGTAGGCCGATCCGGTGGTAGTGCCGGATGGCCCGGGTGCTGATACCGACGAGGTCGGCGAGTTCCCCGATCCGCATGCCTCCAGCAGACACCTTGACGCCACGACAAGGTCAACCCCCGTCCTTATGCGGGGGCCGACCTGACGTTCAGATAGACCAGGACCGCTTGGACCCGGCGGTGGGTCTCGTCGTCGGCGGCCAGGCCGAGCTTGCTCATGATCGAGCCGATGTGCGTCTCCACGGTCCGATCGGTCAGCCACAGCCGGCGCGCGATCCCCACGTTCGTGCGGCCCTCGGCCATCGCGGCGAGGACCTCGCGCTCGCGGGCGGTCAGCGTGGCCAGCGGATCGCCGGCGCCGTGCCCGCCGATCAGCCGGCCGACCACTTCGGGATCCAGCGCCGAGCCGCCCGCGGCGACCCGGCGCAGCGCGTCCAGGAAGTCGTCCACGTCGAGCACCCGGTCCTTGAGCAGGTAGCCGAACCGGCCCCGGCTGACCAGCTCCACCGAGTGCCGGGTCTCCACGTGCTGGGAGAGCAGCACGATGCCCAGCTCGGGCCAGCTGGCCCGGACCGTGCGAGCGGCGCGGGCGCCGTCGTCGGTGTGGTCGGGCGGCATCCGGATGTCGATGACCGCGAGGTCGGGCCGGGTCGCGTCGACGGCGGCGACCAGCGACGGCGCGTCGGCCGCCTTGGCCACCACGTCGTGGCCCGCGTCGATCAGCAGGCTGGCCAGGCCCTCGCGGAACAGGGCCGAATCCTCACCGATAACTATCCGCATGGCTGAACCGCCTTGACCGGTGTGGGGTTGCCGAGTCGGCTGGGCGGATCCGCGCCGATGGCTATCCGCATGGCAGCACCGCCTCGACCAGTGTGCCGCTGCCGAGTGGGCTGGTCAGTCGTAGGCCGCCGCCGGCCGCGGCCACCCGGTCGGCGAGCCCGGCCAGGCCGGCCCCGGGTCGCAGCGTCGCCCCGCCGGGACCGTCGTCGCTGACCTGGACGGTGAGCGACCCGTCGGCCGTGGCCACCCGCAACCCGATCGTGGCCGCCTCCGCGTGCCGTACCGCGTTCACCACCGCCTCGCTGGCCACGTAGTAGGCCGTGGTCGCCACCACGTCGGGCAGGCTCGCGCAGCGCAGTTCGGGGTGCAGGTCCAGCCGGACCGGCACCGGGACCCGGCCGACCATCATGGTGAGCGCGTTCACCAGGCCGTCGTCCAGGCTGCTCGGGCGCAGGCCGTGGGCGATCTGGCGCAACTCGGCGACCGCGGTGCCCAGCTCGGCGACGGCCTGGTCGAACAGCCCGCTGACGTCGGTCCGGCCGTCCTCCAGGTGGCGCTGGCCGATGCGCAGCGCCATGCCGAGCGCGACGAGCCGCTGCTGGGCGCCGTCGTGCAGGTCCCGTTCGAGCCGGCGGCGCTCCTGGTAGGACACCTCGAGCAGCCGGGACCGGCTGGACTCCACCTCGTGCAGCGCGCCGGAGAGCTCGACCCGCAGCCGGACCACCTCGACCAGCAGCGCGGACGCGGTCGCCACCTCGCGCAACAGCTCGCGGGTGCCGTGCGCGTGCAGCAACCCGATGTCCGCGCCGCCGAGGCGCACCGGCACCGTCTCGGCGAAGGCGAACCCGTCGAGCGCCGCGCCCCGCGCGTCCACCAACCGGGCGGTGCCGGGCAGCCGGTAGCCGACCCTCAGCCCGGGGTCGCGTAGCGCCGCCCGTAACACGTCCTCGAGCTGCTCGGGCCGGGCCGTGCCGGCGTGCGTACGCTCGCGCAGGTCCTCGATCGCGGCCCGGGCGGCCTGCCGGCTCGGGTAGAACCGGCGATCCACCCAGCGCTGCAGCCGGCTCCGCAGCGGGGCGAGGGCCACGGCACAGAGCGCGGTCGCGGCGGCCGCCGCCACGGTGGACTCCCGCCCCAGCGCCACCCCGGCCAGGAACGTCGCCACCGTGTAGAAGGCGAGCAGGGCGGCCGTGACGATGCCGTAGGTGACGGCGGCGCTGATCGCCCGGTCCACGTCGTACAGGTCGTGGCGCAGCACGGCGATCGCGGTGGCGGCCGGGATGGCCAGATAGGTGGCGGCCAGGCCGAACAGCACCAGGTCGGGGCCGTCGAAGAACAGGTAGCTCGCCCAGCACAGCAGCAGCGTGGCGGGCACGAACAGGCCACCCAGCGCGAACCATTTGACCTGAGCCCGGCGTACCGGATCGGCCTCGCGCCGGTAGCGGACCACCACCGACGCCGCGGTCGCCACCAGCAGTCCGAGGAACACTGGCAACATCGACACGGCGACAGGCAGGATGACGGGCGCGAGCGCGCCGGGCCGGAACACGTGCGCGACATTCGTGTACGGCGGCTCGTACGGCGCCGGGTCGAACGCGGCCACGATCAGGAACGCCACCGGCACCGCGAGCAGGCCGGCCGCCACCCAGCGCCAGCGCCGTCCGGCGGGCAGCCGCCCGTCCGGGAAGACCAGTGCGAGCAGGGCGGGCGGCACGTACAGGAACATCCAGCTGCCCAGGCTGAGGGCGATGTAGACCGCGGACACGGGCATCAGGTCGGGCCGGACGGCCACCGCGGCGGTGTAGATGTCGCCGGACGCGACGTACACGGGCAGGAAACCGACGCAGACCAGCAGCGCGCCCACGATGTTGCCGGGGCGGCGGCGGGTGACGACCAGCCCCAGGCCGATCGACGCGGCGCCGAGGACGACGGCGATGACGAAGTAGACCGTGGCGCTTGTCTCCGAGGCGAGCCCGGCGCAGATGCCGCCGGCTACCGCGACGGCGAGGGCGAGGACCGCGACGGCGTACGCGATGAGCGTTCTGACCTGCATGGCCTCACGGTAGGCGGGACCGGGGCGATCCGGATACGTGCCAGCACGGAGATGCGGACCCGGGACAGCCACGATGCCCCGGCGGGGTGGCCGGTCGAAGACTTCTCGGCATCGCAACCCATCGTTCCCCGGAGGATCGCCATGCCACGCTCGAAGGGCTTCACCATCGGACTCGTCATCGCCGGCCTGCTCGCGCTCGGCGACATCGCCACCCCGTTCACCGGCGACGGGGAGCACCCGCCGCTGGCGATCGGCCTGATCGACCTGGTCCTGGGCCTGATCACCGTCGTGGGCATCGTGCTGGCCTGGCGCGGCGCGTCCCGGGGCGGCGTCATCGCCGTGATCGTCACCCGGCTGCTGTCGGCCGTGACGGCGGTGCCCGCGTTCTTCGTCGACGGCGTACCCGGCCCGATCCGGGTGGTGGCGGCCGTGGCGGTGGCCGTCGCCCTGCTCAGCGTCGGGCTGGTCGCGACCCGGCTGCGCCGCCCGGCGGTCACCCCGGCCGTGCCCTGAACGAGTGACCCGCGGGTCCCCGGCGACCGGGGACCCGCCGGGTCACTCGTCCGGTTCGGCGTCCGGCTGCCCGGCCCGGCGGTCGGCGGCCAGCAGGCCCCAGAAGACCATGCCGAGCAGGGCCAGCCAGGCCCAGCCCGGCACCTGGGCGTGCGGGCCGAACAGCTCGCTCGTGACGGCGTACGCCTGGTCGGTGATCGCGGCCATCAACGGCCGCCGATGGTGCTGGTGTAGCGGGTGGGGGGCATGACGGCTCCTCGTCGCCGAACGTCGGTTCCAAGGATCGGCCGCACCCCGCCCGGCCTGAGGAAACGTCGCAGCGAGCTGACAACAGACGCACAGCCATGGCACATGGCGGCTACAGGCTGGCGGCGAATGGTAAGGGGTGTAACCAGAGATCAGCCGTTGGGGGAACCGCCATGCTTGTCCAGCTGAACCGCAGCGACAGCCACCGCACGTCCACGCCGAGCGCCATCGATCTGCCGCTGACCGGCCACGAGCCCCGGCCGGTCGTTGCGATCTTCGGCAATCCGGGCCGGGTGGCCGGCCTGGCCGCCTATCTGCCGGCGGGCTGGTCGATCCGGGTGCCGCGGGACCTCGACGACGTGCACCCCGACGACATCGTGCTGTTCACCCACGCCGCCGTCCGGGACGTGATCACCGCCCGGGCCGTGCTGCCTCGCAACTCCAGGATCGTCGCCGTGGTGGACGATACCGCACCGGCCGAGCTGGTCGCGGGCGTGCTGACGGCGGGCGCCGACACCTGCGTACGCGGCGGCCAGCCCGCGATCCTCGCCAGCCACCTGGTGGCCTGCCGGCGCCGGCAGGTCTCGGACCGCTGGGCGACGCTCGACGCCACCCGCTCGAACGTCTGAACTTTCGCCCGGGGGTTGGACCGTGCCGGCGCCGGCGTTTGGGGGGAACGCGGCGCCGGCACGGTGACCGCTAAGCGGTCGGGGTGGCGCTGGCCGTGGGGCGCAGCACCTTGCAGGTCTCCTCGGCCTTCTTGTAGGTCGGGTCGGTGGTGTTCGGGGTGGCCCCCTCACTCAGCGTGACGCCGTGCTGCTGCAGGCAGTTGCGGTAGGCCGCGTTCGCGCCGTTCCCGCCGCCCCGGTTGCCCTGGCCCGGGCCGAAGCTGGGCCGCACCGACGCGCACGCCGCCTCGGCCTTGTCCCAGGTGTCCTGCGAGACGTTGTCCGGCTTCGTGAAGCCGCCGCCGCCGAAGCCGCCGCCACCGCGGGCACCCGCGCTGCCCGAGGGGCGCGGCATGCCGGACGGGTTGCCGCTGGGCCGGCCGGCCCCGTCCGAGGGCCGCATCCGGGCGCCGCCGGAGGGCATGGTGATCGTGACGCCGTTCTTCTGCAGACATTCGGTGTACGCGGCGAACTCGCTGTTGCGGCCGCCGGGGTTCGCGGTCGAGCCGGACGCCGAGGTGTCCGAACCGCCGCCGCAGGCAGCGACGGAGAGCACGAGGGCGGCGGAGGCGACGAGCAGTCCGGCGATTCCGCGGGGCCTACTGATTCTGACTGGCGGCACGTTTTCTCCTCGACGAGTGGACAAGACGGTCCAGCGAAACCCCCGCACCTCGCAGTGACGTCGGATCAAACTGGGAATTGCCTCGGAGCGGGAATCTGTGGCTCCGAGGCAACTCCGAGGTGGGACCGAGCGGACGGCGAGTAAGCCCGGGAACACTGCTCCGCTATGGGTAACGGCGTGACCGCATGGATCGGCGGACATCGGCGCTGGATCTGGTTGGTCGCGGGCGTACTCGTGCTCGCACTGCTGATCCTGGGCGTGATCCGCGCGCTGACCGCAGGCGCGACTGAAGAGCCGAAGGCTGCCGCGACGGCGTCGGTGGACAAGGGCGCGGTGACCACCGAGGTGGCGACCGCCGGAACGCTGCAGCCGGCGCAGACCAGCAGCCTGTCGTTCACGGTCGCGGGGACTGTCGAGAGCGTCTCCGTCCGAGCCGGCACCGAGGTGACCGCGGGGCAGGAACTGGCCAAGGTCGACGACACCGACGCTGCCGCCGCGGTCGACACCGCCCAGGACTCCCTGGACCAGGCCGAGGCGGCACTCACCGCCGCGAAGTCGAGCTCCAGCTCGTCGTCGACCTCCACGAGCAGCTGCACCGGCGCGAACGTTCCCGCGGCGTACACCTCGGCCTCTGCCTCCGCCTCGGCTTCGCCCAGCGCGTCGCCGAGCGCAAGCGCCTCCGCCACCGCGACGCCCACCAAGACCGCGACCGCGACGCCCACCAGGACTTCGGCCACCACCACGAAGCCGCGCAGCGGGACGTCGACGTCGACTTGCGCGACCGCACGCAGCGGAAGTGGAAGCGGCAGCGGTAGCGCGCAGGGCAACAGCAGCGGGAGCGATGCCGTGCTGAGCGCCCAGCAGCGGGTTATCCAGGCCAACGTCACGCTGGAGAACGCCGAGGACGCGCTCGCCGGCACCACCATCACCGCCCCGATCGCCGGCCGGGTGCTCTCGGTCTCCGGCAAGGTCGGCACCCAGGTGAGCAGCGGCTCGACGTTCATCAGCCTGGCCGACGTGTACGACATGCAGATCAGCGCCGACTTCCCCGAGGCCGACGCCGACCGGCTGGCGGTCCGGCAGAAGGCCGTGATCACCCTGGCCGACCGGCCCGGCGACACGTTCAACGCCACCGTCGTGCAGGTCGACCCGGTCGGCACCAGCGACGGCACCATGGTCCGCTACGGCGTGCTGCTGTCCTTCACCGACGCGCCCAAGGACCTGCTGGTCGGGCAGAGCGCCTCGGTCCGGGTGACCACCGGCTCGGCCGCCGACGTGCTGCGGGTGCCGAGCACGGCGCTGCACGACGTCGCGGGGAGCACCGCGACCGTGCTCAAATCGGCCGGCGGCGTCACCACGCAGGCCCAGGTGGACATCGGACTGCGCGGTGACCAGTACACGGAGATCAAGTCCGGGCTCGCCGAGGGGGAGACGGTTGTCCGCTCGTGGTGAGGGTCCTCAGCTGATTCCCGTTGGGCGCATAGCAAATTCAAAGGCTGCTCTGATACTTCTTCCGGGTGCAGACAGCGACGCTCCGGCCGGTTCCCGGCAATGATCCCGTTTCCGGCGTACGCGGCGATGACGCCCGCGCGACCCGGGTCCTGGTGGTCGACGACGAGCCCAACATCTCCGCCTTGCTCTCGGCCACGCTACGGCTGGTCGCCTTCGACGTCCGGGTCGCCGACTCCGGGCACGGGGCGCTGGTCGCGGTCGAGGAGTTCGAGCCCGACCTGGTGGTGCTCGACGTGATGCTGCCCGACCTGGACGGTTTCGACGTCGCCCGCCGGCTGCGCGCCGCGGGCCAGGGCGTTCCGGTGCTCTTCCTGACCGCCCGGGACGCGCTCGAGGACCGCATCTCCGGGCTGACCGCGGGCGGCGACGACTACGTCACCAAGCCGTTCAGTCTCGAGGAGGTGGTGCTGCGGATCCGGGCGATCCTGCGGCGCAGCCGTCCCGAGCTGGAGGAGCGGGCCGAGTCGGGGGTGCTGCGCTACGCCGACCTGGAGCTGGACGAGGACGCCCACGAGGTGCGCCGGGCCGGCCGGCTGGTCGACCTCTCGCCGACGGAGTTCAACCTGCTGCGCTACCTGCTGATCAACGCGGGCCGGGTGGTCAGCAAGGCGCAGATCCTGGACCGGGTGTGGAAGTACGACTTCGGCGGCGACGGCCGGATCGTCGAGTCGTACGTCTACTACCTGCGCCGCAAGATCGACAAGACCGACCCGCCGCTGATCCACACCGTCCGGGGCGTCGGCTACGCGCTGCGGCTGCCCCGCGGCGGCGAGGAATGAGCGTGCCACCCCCGTCGCGCGCCCGGCGCGCCCGGTCATGAGGCAACGGCTCCGCTGGCGTCCGCGGCGGTGGGGCCATTGGACACTGCGTTCGCGCCTGGTCGTGGTGGTCGGCGTGCTCGCCGCGGCCGGGCTGATCCTGGCCAACACGGCCGGGCTGGTGCTGATCCGCAGCTATCTCGGCGACCGGATCGACAACCAGCTGACGTCCATGATCCGGCCGTTCACCCAGGACTTCCGGCCGGATCTGGCCGGGGCGTTCAACCCGTCGCGCGGCCGGGTCAACCGGCTCGGCACCGACCAGGTCGCCTACGTCTACAACGCGGACGGCTCGCTGGACACCGAGCGCAGCTCGACCGCGGACGCGTCCCGCCCGGCGCCCGGGTCGTACGCCGACGCGGTCGCCGCGGCGGCGCGGGGCCGGCCGTACACGGTGGTCGCGGCCGACGGCTCGGCGCACTGGCGGATGCTGGCCGCCCCGGTCGGCGAGAGCGGCGCCGTGGCGGTGCTCGGCGCGTCGCTGGGCGAGGTGGAGAACACCGCCAACCAGCTGCTGCTCATCGAGGTCGGGGTGACCGTGCTGGTGCTCGCGCTGCTCGGGGCGCTGGCCGCGTTCGTGGTCCGGCTCGGGCTGCGCCCGTTGACCGAGATGGAGAAGCTGGCCGCGGACATCTCGGCGGGCAGCCTCTCCGGCCGGGTGGCCGGCACCGACATGCACACCGAGCCCGGCCGGCTGGGCTCGGCGCTCAACCTGATGCTCGAGCGGATCGAGGCCGAGGTCTCCGCGCGCACGGCCTCCGAGCAGCGGCTGCGGCAGTTCGTCGCGGACGCCTCGCACGAGCTGCGGACCCCGCTCACCTCGATCCGGGGCTTCGCCGAGCTGTACCGGCGCGGCGGCGCGCCACCCGGGCCGCAGCTGGACGAGACGATGAGCCGGATCGAGGGCGAGGCCGGCCGGATGGGCGTGCTGGTCGAGGACCTGCTGCTGCTCGCCCGGCTGGACCGGCAGCGGCCACCCGGGCTCAAGCCGGTCGACCTGCTCGAGATCGCCGCCGACACGATCCGGGACGCGCACGCCCGGGTGCCGGACCGGCCGGTGCGGCTCTCCGGGCTGCGCGAGGACGCCGACACCTTCGAGCCGGCCACCGTGCTCGGCGACGAGCACGGGCTGCGCCAGGTCGCCACCAACCTGGTCTCGAACGCGTTGCAACACACCCCGCCGCATGCCCGGGTGACCGTCCGGGTCGGCCGGCTGGCCGCTCTGCCGCACGGCTCGGCGCCGGTGCGCTCGGGCCCGGTGACGGCGCCGGACGGCGTACCGCTGGCGGTGCTGGAGGTCAGCGACGACGGACCCGGCGTGCCCGCGGTGCATGCCGGGCGGGTCTTCGAGCGGCTCTACCGGGCCGACTTCAGCCGCACTAGGGGCAACGGCGGGGGCTCCGGCCTGGGGCTTTCCATCGTCGCGGCGATCGTGCACGGGCATGGCGGCTGGGTCGAGCTGGATCGCACGGCGGGCGGCGGGGCGACTTTCCGAGTCGTGCTGCCGGCCTCCTGCCTGCCCGACGATGACCCGGAGTGAGGTTCCGAGCTGGTTCCGAGCAAACGCCGAAGATCCTCCGAGGGGATGTCGCCACAGTGTCCGGCATGCCTGCGCGCCTTTCCCTGCGCCGCCCGTCGGTGGCGGTCAACGCCGTCCTCGGTGTGGCCCTGATCGCCGGTGCCTTCTGGGCCTACGAGACCATCAAGGGGCCGGCGACCGGCACCGCGGCTTCGGCGGCGACCCGGACGGTCGCGGTACAGCAGGGCACCGTCACCCAGTCCGTCACGGCCAGCGGGACGGTGGAGAGCGCCAGCACCGCGAATGCCAGCTTCGTCACCGGCGGCACCGTCACGGCCATCAACGTGCAGGTCGGTGATGTGGTCAAGAAGGGCCAGGTGCTGGCCAAGGTCGACCCGGCCGCGGCGAACCGGACGCTGGACGCCGCCGAGGCCGACCTCACCGCCGCGAACGACTCGCTGACCCGGGCGCAGGACGCCGACTCGGACACCTCGACCGCCGAGAACGCTGTCACCGAGGCGCAGCTCTCCGTCGACGAGGCCAAGGCGGCGGTGACTGGCACGGTGCTCAAGGCGCCGATGGCCGGCACGGTGACCGCCGTCAACGGCACCCTCGGCAGCACCTCCTCGGGCACCGGCTCGTCCTCGTCCTCCTCCTCGGGCGGCGGCCAGAGCAGCGGCGGCGGCCAGAGCAGCACGGGCGGCGCGTCCACCTCGTCGAGCAGCTCGTCCTCGTCGTCGAGCGGCTTCATCGATCTCGCCGACCTCACCCGGATGCAGGTCACGGCGTCGTTCGCCGAGGCGGACGCGACCAAGCTGAAGGAGAAGCAGGTCGCCACCGTCACCTGGAACGCGCTCAGCGGCACCAGCCAGTCCGGCAAGGTGCTCACGATCGACCCGTCCGCCACGACCTCGAACAACGTCGTCACCTACGGGGTGACGCTGAGCCTGGACAAGGTGCCGACCGGCGCCAAGGTCGGCCAGACCGTCTCCGTCTCGGTGGTGACGGGCGAGGCCCAGGACGCCTTGTTCGTCAACTCGGCCGCGATCACGACGGTCGGTAACCGGCACAGCGTCACCGTGGTGACCAACGGGCAGCAGGAGGCCCGCCAGGTCGAGATCGGCCTGGTCGGCGACCAGGCCACCCAGATCACCTCCGGCGCCACGGTCGGCGAGCAGGTCGTGGTCAACACCGCGAGCACCACCACCGGCTCCGGCACCGGGGGCTTCCAGGGTGGCGGCGGCCTCACGGGTGGCGGCCTGACCGGCGGCGGCGGGCCGGCCGGCGGCGGCTTCACCGGCGGCGGACAGGGCGGCCGGTGATGCCCCGCCCGGTCCTGGACGTCCGCGACCTGACCAAGGTCTACGGCTCCGGCGAGGCCACCGTGCACGCCCTGGCCGGCGTGACGATGACGGTCGACCGCGGCGACTATGTCGCGATCATGGGCTCGTCGGGCTCCGGCAAGTCGACGCTGATGAACATCCTCGGCGCGCTCGACGTGCCGACGGCGGGCAGCTACCACCTGGACGGTGTCGACGTCAGCAAGCTGGCCGACCGGCAGCTGGCGCTCGCCCGGAACCGCCTGATCGGCTTCATCTTCCAGGCGTTCAACCTGATCCCGCGGACCACGGCGCTGGCCAATGTGGAGCTGCCGCTGGCGTACGCCGGGGTGAAGGCCAAGGAGCGGCGGCGCCGTGCGCTGGCGGCGCTCGACGTGGTCGGGCTGGCCGACCGGGCCAAGCACGAGCCGAACCAGCTCTCCGGCGGCCAGCAGCAGCGCGTCGCGGTGGCCCGGGCCCTGGTCACCGAGCCGGCCCTGCTGCTCGCCGACGAGCCCACCGGCAACCTGGACAGCCACTCCACGGCCGACGTGCTCGAGGTGTTCGACGAGCTCAGCGCGTCCGGCCGGACGATCGTGCTGATCACCCACGAGCCCGAGGTCGGCGACCGGGCCAAACGGCTGATCCGGCTGGTCGACGGCCAGATCGTCGAGGACATCCGGCAGTCGGCCGTGGACCAGATGCCGGTAGGCGCCATGACGGGGCGGCACACAGCATGAGTTTGTACGAGGTAATCCGGTTCGCCCTGCGCGGGTTGTCGGCGAACAAGCTGCGCTCCGCGCTGACCATGCTCGGCATCCTGATCGGCGTCGCGGCCGTGATCCTGCTGGTCGCGGTCGGCAACGGCTCGGCCAAGGCGATCAGCGACCGGATCGAGGCGCTCGGCACCAACACCATCACGGTGATGAGCACCGGCCGGGGCGGCTCGACCAGCACCGCGCTGACCGTCCCGATCGCCAACGCGCTGGTGGATCCGCAGCTGGCCCCGGACGTGGCGTCGGTGTCCCCGGTGGTCACCGCGTCCTCGTCGACGATGACCTACGAGGGCACCGAGCACAGCGTGAGCAGCTTCGTCGGCACCACGCCGAGCTGGTTCGCCGCCTCCAACACGCCGGTCGGGACCGGCTCGGCGTTCACCGCCGACGACGAGGCGCAGGGCCGCCGGGTGGTGGTGATCGGGCAGACCGTCGCCGAGGAGCTCTTCCCGGGCGTCGACCCGATCGACAAGCAGGTCACCGTCGGTGGCGCGCTGTTCACCATCGTCGGGGTGCTGGCCGAGAAGAGCTCGACCGGCTTCCAGGACGCGAACGACACGGCGATCGCCCCGCTGACCGCCGTCCGGGAGGTGCTGACCGGTTACGGCTCGCTGAACTCGATCCTGGTCGAGGCGACGAGTCCGGACAAGGTGGACGCCGTGCAGTCCGAGGTCGCCACGATCCTCAACCAGCGGCTCAAGGTCTCCGCCACCGCCTCGACCACCAGCCGGACCGGCGGCAACTCGAACACCTCCAGTTCGACGCCGTACCGGATCCAGAACGCGTCCCAGCTGCTGGCCACCCAGACCGAGACCGCGGACACGTTCACCACGCTGCTCGGCGCGGTCGCCGCGATCAGCCTGCTGGTCGGCGGCATCGGCATCACCAACATCATGCTGGTCACGGTCACCGAGCGGACCCGGGAGATCGGCATCCGCAAGGCCCTCGGCGCGCCCCGCCGGGTGATCCTCACCCAGTTCCTGATCGAGGCGACGCTGCTCAGCGTCCTCGGCGGCGCCCTGGGGGTGGCCGCCGCCCTGATCGGCAGCAGCTTCGAGATCGTCGGGGTGAAACCGGTCATCGTGCCGAGTTCGATCGGGCTCGCCCTGGGCGTGTCCATCGCGATCGGCCTGTTCTTCGGCGGCCTGCCCGCCAGCCGTGCCGCCCGACTGCGTCCCATCGACGCGCTGCGCTACGAGTAAGGACCGTCGTTGTGAAGAGGACCCCAGACAGCAGGTACGCGCGCCCGGACGACACGGCGGTGATCGCGGCCGTGCCGTACCCGCCGCCCGACGAGCACTCGCCGATGGCCGACCACGGCCTGCTCGCGCCGGCCGATCCGGATCTCGAGGACGCCCGCGACGACGGGCTGGCCACCGAGCTGGCCAAGGCCGCCCCGCGCAACTGGTGGAACCGCGGCACCCTGGCCCTGGGCGGCATCGCGCTGATCCTGGCCGGCTTCCTCGGCGGCATCCAGGTGCAGAAGAGCTACGGCACTTCCACGACGGCGTCCGGGGCCAACGCCGGTGCGGGCCGGGGCACCGGGGCGGGCGGCTACGGCCTCGGTGGCGCCGGGCGCGGCTCCGGCAGCTACGGCGGGGCGAACGGCTTCCCGGCCGGCGGGGCGGTGCCCGGTGGGGCAGCGACGCCGACCACGGCCGCCGCGGCGGGCACGACCGGCACGGTCAAGCTGGTCGACGGCAGCACCATCTATGTGCAGACCGCCGACGGCACCGTGGTCACGGTCAAGACCAGCGGGGACACGGCGGTGAAGACGGCCAGCACCGGTACGCTGAAGGACGTCAAAGCCGGTGATTCGGTGACCGTGCAGGGCGCGGCGGGCACCGACGGCACGGTCACGGCGACCTCGGTGACGGCCGACAAGAAGAAGTGACGCGATGCCCGGGAACTCCCGGAAGAAGAACTTCTGAACACCCCGGTGTGACAAGATCGTTGGGTCGACAGATGCGCACCCATTGATGCTTGGGTCCGCTCTTCCTAGGCTGTGGCGGTAACAACGGCCTAGCTGGGGAGCGGCCCTGGACACGCATGCGCAGGTTGAGGTGACGGCGCTGGTCGGCCGCGCGTCCCTGCTGGCGACGATCGAGGCCCGGCTCGCCACTGGCGGCGGCGTGGCCCTGCACGGTCCGGCGGGCATCGGCAAGTCCGCCGTGCTCGACGCGCTGGCCGCCGGCGCGGCCGCCCGGGGCGAGCGGGTCCTGCGGCTGCGCCCGGCGCAGACGGAGCGCGGTCTGCCGTACGCGGGGATCGCCGACCTGGTCGCCCAGCTGCCGCCGGCCGCGCCCGCCGCCCTGCCACCCGCCCAGCGCGCGGCCCTGAACGCGCTGCGCCAGGGCGTGCCACCCCGGGCCGGCACCCCCGCGCTGGCCCGCCGCCTGGTGCTCCCGCTGCTGCTGGCGCACTGCGCCCGCGACCGGTCGGTGCTGCTGGTCCTGGACGACGTGCAATGGCTGGACGCCGAGTCGGCCGAACTGATCGGCTTCGCGATGCGCCGCCGCCCCGGCCCGCGGGTCCGGGTGGTCGCCGCCGAACGCCGCCCCGGCCGCCGGCGCGCGGCACGGCTCTGCCCCGCGCCCGTCGCTGAGCTGGCGGTCGCCCCGCTGGACGCCGACGAGCTGACCGTGCTGCTCGAGTCCCGGGGCCTGCCCTGCCGGACGGCGAGCCGGCTGCACGAGGCCAGCGGCGGCAACCCGTTCCTCGCCCTGGCCCTGGGCGCCGCGGTCCCGCCCGGCCCGGCCTGGCGCCCGGCCCCGCTGCCCGAGCCGGTCCGGGCCCTGCTGCGCGAGCGGATCAACGCCCTGCCGGCCGCGGTCGCCGACACTCTGCTGGTCGCCGCGCTGGCCACCGAGCCGACGGCGACCGTGCTGGTCCGCTCCGGCCGCGAGGACGCCGATCGGGAGCTGCGGCTGGCCGCCGCGGCCGGGGCGGTCGAGGTGGACGGCGCCGCGATCCGGTTCACCCCGCCCGCGTTCGCCGCGGTGCTTGCCGAGGACGCCGGCGCGACCCGGCGCGCGGTGATCCACGACGCGCTGGCCCGGGCCGCCGTCGACGGCACCGACGCGGTCCGGCACCGGGCGCTGCGCAGCGGCCGCCCGGACGCCGCCGTGGCCCAGTCGCTCGCGGCCGAGGCCGAGCGCTGCGCGGGCACGGGGGCCACCCGCACTGCCGCGGAGCTGTATCTGCTCGCCGCCGACCGCGGCCCGCACACCCTGGCCGCGCACCGCCTGGACTGGCTGGTGGCGGCCGCCCGCACGGCCACCACCGCCGGCGCGCCCGCGCTCGCCGGGCGCGCGGCCGAGGCGGTGCTGGCGGCCGAGTCGCCGCCCGGGCACCGGGTCCGGGCCCGGTTGGTCCTGATCGACCTGGCCGGGCAGGCGCTGAGCGAGATGGGGGAGATGTTCGCCGCCGCGCTGATCGAGGCGGGCGACGACCCGGCCCTGCTCGCGCCGGTCCGGCTGCGGCTGACCTGGGCCGCGCTGGTGGCCGGCGACGCCGACACGGCCGCGGTCGAGGCCGGCCGGACCGTGGCCGCCGCCCGGCTGGCCGGCGACGCGACCACCGAGTCGATGGCGCTCGGCGCGCAGGCCCAGGTGCAGCGGCTGCGCGGCGAGCGGCAATGGCCGGAGACCCTGAAGGCGGCGCTCGCGCTGCCCGCCACCGAGATCCCGGGCCTGCTGCACCTGGCGCCGCGATACATGGCCGCCCGGTTCGCGATGGTCGACGACCGGCTCGACGAGGCCCGCGCCGAGTTGCTGCGGCTGCTCGCGGTCGCCGAGCAGGACCGCACCGGCGAGGCCCTGGTCGAGGTGCTGCGCAGCCTGTCCGAAGTGGCCACCCGGGCGGCCCGCTGCCGGGACGCGCTGCGCTACGCGCACCGGGCGGTCGCGGCCGCCCAGCAGGCCGGGCTGAGCCCGGGCCCGACCTGGTACACGGCCGCGGTCGCCGAGCTGGCGGGCGGCAGCCTGGCCGCGGCGGCCGGGTTCGCCCGGCGCGGCGTGCGCGCCTCCGAACAGGAGGGCGACAGCCTCTACCTGCGCCGCAACCTGCACGCGCTGGGCCAGGCCGAGCTGCGGGCCGGCGACACCCGGGCCGGAGTGGCCACGTTGCGGCGGCTGCGCGACCTGGACGCGTCGTCCGGGACCGGCGACCCGATGATCGTGCGCTGGCACGGCGACCTGGCCGGCGGCCTGGCCGCGCTCGGCGAGCACGCCGAGGCGGCGGAGATCCTCTCGGCGGCGCGGTCGGCCGCGCGCCGGCTCGGTGCCGCGCGCGGCGTGACCGGCTATCTCGACCGGGCCACCGCCGTGGTGCTCTCCGAGAGCGGGCACGCCGATTCCGCGGTGGTGCTGTCCGCGGCCGCCGCGCTGCACTTCGAGCAGCTGCACCAGCCGATCGAGCAGGCGCACGCGCTGCTGGTGCAGGGCGGCGCGGAACGCCGGCGGCGCCGCTACGCGGCCGCGCGGGTGGCGATCGGCGCCGCCCTGGCGATCTTCCTGCAGGCCGAGGCGAAACCCTGGGCCGAGCAGACCGAACGCGCGCTGGCCGGCACCTCGTCGGCGGCGGCCGGCACCGCGGTGCCCGACCTGGGGCTCACCTCGACCGAGGCGCGCATCGCCGGCCTGGTCCGCGACGGCGCCAGCAACCGGGAGATCGCCACCCAGCTCTACCTCAGCGTGAAGACGGTCGAGGCGACCCTGACCCGGGTCTACCGCAAGCTCGGCGTCCGCTCCCGCACCCAGCTGTCGTCGCGGCTGCTGGCCGGGTCCTTCCCCGGGTCGCTGCCCGAGCCGATGACCATCGTGGACGCGTAGCTTCGTGGTGGATCTCACCCCCGCCCGTTGACCAGCACCTTGGCGACGGAGAGTGACTCACGCTACAGCGATCCGGTGGTGCCGATCACTTCCATCGCGGGAGTTTTACCTGGCCGGTTTGTTGTTGAAGTCCTCGGTAGGCATGGTGGATAGCGAGAGCGACGAGGCTTTCGCCATGACTCTACGTGAGGAGAATGCGATGCAACTCAAGACCAAGGTCCGCGACGTCCGTGTCCAGCTGAGCAACCGGCGCACCGAGCGCATCGCGCGGCGCCAGCTTGCCGCCGAGCTCGCGTCGTTCGCGACCCCGGCCGAGCGCGCCGAGCTCGACCACATGTTGGGCCGGCACACCCCGGAGGAGACGCGGGAGATCCGCGAAATCCTCAACCAGCAGGACTTCGAGCGACAGCGCAAGGCGACGGTGGTCGGCACTTACGGCCTCTGACGTTCGCAGCCGTTCGCAGCCGGTCGCAGCCGGTCGCAGTCGTTCGCGGCCGTTTCGCAGCACTGAGCACAGAACCGCCCCGGCGCCGTTGCCGGGGCGGTTCTGGCTTGTGGTGGCGGCGTCAGCGCTCGGCCGGGCGTTCCTCTTTGGCCCGGGCCCGGATGCTGCCCGCGTGTGCGGTGGCGCTCGGGTCCTTGCGCACCTTGACCAGGCTGGCCACTGTGGTGATCACCAGCACGACGACGATCACGCCGAGGGAGACCGGGGTGCCGATCTCGGGCACCGACTTGCTGACGTCGGTGTGCGCCCAGTGCAGCACCAGCTTGGCGCCGATGAACGCCAGGATGATCGCCAACCCGGTGGACAGGTAGACCAGCCGGTCCAGCAGGCCCTTCACCAGGAAGAACAAGGCCCGCAAGCCGAGCAGGGCGAAGGCGTTGGCGACGAAGACGATGTATGCCTCCTCGGTCACGCCGAAGACCGCCGGGATGGAGTCGAGCGCGAACAACAGGTCCGAGCTGCCGATCGCGACCAGGGCGATGAACAGCGGGGTGACCACCCGCCGCCCGTCCTGGTGGGCGACCAGCTTGCCGCCGATGTAGTCGTCGGTGACCGGCAGGAACCGCTTGCTGATCTTGACCAGGGCGTTGTCGTCCACACTGGGATCCTCGTCGCGGTGCCGGAACAGCTGCACCGCCGTCCAGATCAGCAGCAGGCCGAAGATCAGGAACATGAACGAGAACAGCGACAGCAGGGTGGCGCCGAGCGCGATGAAGACGACCCGCAGCACCAGCGCGATGATGATGCCGAAGGTCAGCACTTCCTGCTGATACTTCTCCGGCACGGCGAACGTGCCCATGATGATCACGAAGACGAACAGGTTGTCGACCGACAGGCTCTTCTCCACGATGTAGCCGGCGAAGTACTGGGTGCCGAAATCCCAGCCGGCGATGCTCGCGAAGACGACACCGAAGGCGACGGCGACCGCGATGTAGAAGACCGACCAGGCGGTCGCCTCACGGAACCCGACGGCGTGCGGTCGCAGCACGCCGAGGGTCAGGTCGAGGGCGAGCAGGGCGACGATGACCGCGATGGTCAGCGTCCAGCCGAGCGCGGTGACCTCAAGCATGAGCAGGGAACCTCCGGGGCTCAGGATGGGCACAACATCCGTACAAGGTTCCCCGTTCGGGCTGAAAGAATCCTGACAACCGCCTTTTCCGTACGCCGAAAAGGTCTAGTTGACCAGGAACGAGCGCTTTGCCAGGCCCATCCAGAAGCCGTCGATCGGCTGGTCGGCGGGCTGCTCCGGGTCGAGCGAGGCGCCGAGCGTGACGAACATCGGGGCGAAGTGCTCGATCGTGGGGTGCGCCCACGGCATGCCCGGGGCGAGCGAGCGGAAATCGGCCAGCTCGTCGACCGCCCCGCGGGACAGCGCCTCGGCGGCCCACGCGTCGAACTCGACCGACCAGCCCGGGGCCGGCGCGTCGGTGCGGAAGTCACGCAGGAACGGCAGGCCGTGCGTGGTGAAGCCGGAGCCGATGATCAGCACGCCCTCGTCCCGCAACGGGGCGAGCCGGCGGCCCAGGTCGAGCAGCTTGCCGGGCTCGAGGGTGGGCAGTGACATCTGCAGCACCGGGATGTCGGCGTCGGGATACATCACGGTCAGCGGCACGTACGCCCCG
>Ga0307515_10009090_pt1 | contig 19278 bp, 3 predicted proteins | sample 17_EM_MG_FD_194513 | JGI IMG/M metagenome (GOLD analysis project Ga0307515, IMG submission 194513) | Populus trichocarpa ectomycorrhiza microbial communities from riparian zone in the Pacific Northwest, United States - 17_EM | ecosystem: Host-associated > Plants > Roots > Unclassified | place...
GAGAGAGAAGAAATCAATTGAGACTAAAAACCCCCCCCACCGTGATCCGAACAAAATGTATTCTTAATGACCCCTTTTAAGTAAAGAGCGCCTTTAGATTGTAAAGTGCATATAGCCTCATTTAGATTAGCTAGGAGAAAGAGTGTCCGTCTAATTATTTATACTTATATGCTTTAGGTATCTATTCTTTAATTATTAATCTACTAATGCTAGTTAGAGAGTAAGGGGCTATTTTAGTAGGGCGTGGTTAAGTTATATATAACATTGGAGCAATTTTCTAAAAGCTATAGAATTTTAATATAACCCCCCAGTTCTACAAAAGCGTAGGAAGAGATAGCTAAAGGATAAGACGTTGCCGCGGAAGATATATTATGTGATTACTTTTCTTTATTAAATATAAAGGGACTATATATAGCCTTTATAACCTAATAGCGAATAGAGAAAAAAAAAAGGAAAGAGAAGGAATAAAGGATAAGAAGCAAGATAGAAAGGAAAAGTATTTTCCGAATAAACCTATACTTAAAGTTTCTTAAAGGGAGTAAGGCTATAGGCGCGCTTGCTAAGCCTGCCGCTGGGCTCCTAACTAGTTAAATAGTAAAGTGTATATATATAACTAGTAATAACTCACCCTAGTAAATACCTCCTTTAAATTAGAATAGATACTAATAGCTGATATAAGAATATAATATCCAAATAAAAGTACGAACTATTAAGAAATAAAGACGTTATTCTTATTAACTTAATAATGTATCTATAATATAAAGAAAGGATAGAATATATAATAACTAATCTAAGGTTAACTAAGAATAGCCACGCACGGATATCTAAATATTTAAGCTATAAGTTACCTTTTTTGCGTTAAAATAGGCGCCGTGGTTGTAAATCTATAACTTAAGTAGTAGTTTTAATGCAGACTCAAGAATAGGTTCGCATAATATGATCGGTATAAGTATTAAGTTTAGAGTTTGCCCAAATCGAAAGCATTATATTCTTTACTACTTCGCTAATTTAATTCCTCTAGGAAGATAGAAGCCGATAGGATTAAACTAGAGTTCTAAATATAAAGGTATAAATAATTACCTACTAGAATAGAGCAAACCTAAATTCGCCTAGTAAACGCCGCAGACTATTATATAGAACACCTTGTTTTGGCGTCTCCCTGCCTTTTAATCTAAAAGAGAGATTAGAATTACTCTAACGGTTAAAAGCGTCTTTTATAACGGCGAATGCAAAATTATATAAATTATAACTAATTATATGCCCTAAAGCCACTTTATTAATACTATTTCGCTAATACTCTATAGCTGGCCTTAAGGAGAGCACTTTAACTAAATAAAGCTTAGTTCTGGAAAATCTGCTAATATAATAGGTGCTCTTAACTAAACTAGTTGTGTTTCTATCTATTATTAGAACTCCTCTGTTAGTGGCCTGCCTACCTACTTCTAATAATTAGGATAATTAGTACGCAGCTTCTAGTTAAGCCTCCGTGCTTATTTAGTGGCTATCCTCTTTAATATACTCTACCCTTTAAATTTAGTGTATATAAAGCTAAAAGGGCTAATAGTTATCTTACCACTGCTGCCTCTAGTTCTATAACATTAATATCGTCATTAATATCGGTATCCGAAAACAGTTCTAGACGTTCTTTTAGTATATATTTAAATATCGCCAAGTATATAGTATTAGCGAGGTTAAGTAGGTGTAAACGTAGCAAAACTATAAATAAACCTTTATTAAGTATATAAACCTACTAATATAATTTTATAAATATAAACCCCTAATCCTTTTTAAAATTAGAAAGTATTATTATAGGAAATGCCTAGTATATATCTGGTCTAGGGTGATATTTAAGATCTATTTTAGAATAACGTTGAGTCCTCTATAGATAATTAAAGATATAAAGTATTAAGTTAAGGAATATACGTGCGAAAGGGTTTAAAGTCTAAAGGTTAAGATTTAAGGTTAAGTGATTTAGTTTAGGATAATAAATAGAGAAAATAAGTAAATTTAGGGCTAGTGGAAGATAGTGTTCCTAAAGTCTTTTAGGAAGTATTAAAGTGTAGTATTAATCCTCCTACTTAGTTAGGTAGTAGGGAAAAGGAGCTAAAGCGGTAGAGTATAGTAGATTTTGTTTACTTTAATTATAGGTAAAAGGTAGAGATAGATCCTTATCTTTAGTTTAAAGGAGCCCGGGAGTATAAATAGAATAATTAGTTAAACGTATAGGCTATTCCTAACCCTCTAAAATAGGATACCAAACTATTTAGAAAGAGTACTCTTTAAATTAAGCGTAAAGTAAAGGAAAGTTAGAATATAGTAACTAAGAGCAAAACGCCTAACGTATATAATCTCTATATATATTTAGAGTAGTTAAAAAGCTAGTATAAGACTATAAAATTAGTTGGCGACTATAACTTCTTCCGTCCTAGGTTAGGGAGAGAGATAATTCCCATATATAGATACGAATTAACTGTAAAGGGCTGCTCTAGACTTAGAATATAAGGCGAGTTTTACTTTATATATATATGCGTAAGTTAAAACCCACTAATAGGATAGGTTATAGCAACCTTTAAGAAGCGAGCGGTCCAATTATACCTACAGGTAGAAATAGTTTTAATTTATTAAGCCCTCTTTGCGTATATATATTTAAGTCGTTTGCGTATATATATTTAAGTTATTTGCGAATATATATTTAAGTTATTTATATATATATACGTAAGTTGCGAATTACTAATAGGATAGGCTATAGCAAATAGTTTTAATTCGTTAAGTCCTCTTTGCGTATATATACGCAAGTTTAATAGAGCTACTAACGCCTCCTATATATAGATCTTCTAGTAGGATCTATATTCCGCCTTAGGGCTAATTTCTACTTTTATATTATCTAACAGTTCTTAAGTTAATTATAAACAATATACTAAATGTGGCGATTTATATATTATATTAATAAAGTATAAAGAGAGCTAATATATAGCTAGTTTTGCCCAGTAATACTAAGTATATACAGTTACCTTCTTATTGCCCTAATTTCCTCCCTATATTTATCTCCTTATGGCTTTTAAACTATGCTCTAATTTGCCCTATCTACTAGCTATTTACTCTTTAGTATAAATTACTTTATTTTAATCTCTAGCTTATTTACGCCGGCTATTGATTTCTTTATCTATTATATCTGGCTACTTATTATACCGGCTTCCGAATTAGACCGAGATTTTAGCTACAGCACCTTAGTTAAGAAATCTCGCCTAAATACTATATTATTTGTTAAAATAGATTTAGAAAAAGCTGTTCTCGAGCTAATCCTAGCTTATTAGACTACAAGCCTAGTAATTAAAAGTCCTCCCTTTATCGGTTAACTATCCTATTTAGAAGGTTACTAAAGGGCACCTTAACCTAACGACTTCTTCTAACTTTAGTGTAAACTTCTTTAAGTTAATAATATAGATAAATATAATGCGGAATATGCCAGTTATAGAATAATATACTTTTTTACCCTAGAGGAACGGTATTTGTTCTGTAATATTATAAAGGAAAATAAATTTAAATCGCTAGAGGACTTTCTCTACTTAGATAAGTTTTATTTGTCGCTATTTAATATGGCTAAGACTATTAAACTTTAAATAAGTTTAATCTTAAATACACTGTAGCTACTCTAATTTAGCTATAGGAGAAAGTAAAAATAATTTTATTAAGCTAGCGCAAATATATTAGGGAAAAGGGTGTAAAGAATGCTGGGCTATTATAGGCACCGGAAATTATAATATGGTGATTTAACTGGGTAGGTTATGGCGTTTATATTTATAGTAGCTACTTTTTATGCCATTTAGTAGAGTGTTTAGTAATAGATTCCGGTGTGTAATTATAATAAAATCTTTGCGCCCCTAAATTAGTTGGCTTGCGCTATTATAGAGCATTTAGTCTATATAGCCGGACAATTTAAAATTAGTGCCCCTACGGTAGATAAGAATCTATACTACTAATATCTTCGCTTTAATTTAGCCGCTTAGTGGCCCATTAGTTAGTAAATGTATTTATAGAATAACTTTTATCTCTACCCTAATATTCTATAACTATCCCTCTTTTTTACTATTAATACTTAACTAACCTAAAGCCTAAAAAATGGATATTAGAAGTCTAATTTGCCTAGTTATACTACTGTAAGCGCCTAAGAGATTAACGCTACTAGAGGCTTTGACATTAATCTCCCTACCTTTAACACTGCTAATTAACTTTGTAATACTAGATACTCAGCGGATATATATATTAACAGTTTATACTACTAATACTCCCTAGTTAATTAATTACTCTACTAATATCTAATATAGTATAATACGGCTAGGTCTTATTCTAATAGCTATAACCTTATTATAGGTTTACTACCTTTAAGATTAGAGTATTTACTATTACCGGACTTAGGGGTTTTAGGATTAGTTAGTTTTGCACTAATATATCCTTAGGGAACACATATATAGATGGTTTATACTATTAATACTCCCTTTTTAATTACTTTGCTAATACCTAATGGAGTAGAATATAGCTAGCTCCTATCCTAATAGCTATAACTCTAACATAGATTTACTGCCTTTAAGATTAAAGTCTTTACCTTTGCTAGCCTTAACTAATTTAAAATTAGTTAACCTTACGTTAATATACCCTTAATAAACACACGCGTTAATAGTTTATACTGCTAATACTTATTTAATTCTTACCCTATTAATGCCCAATGCAGTATAATATAGCTAGATATTCTCCTAAGAGTGGTAAGCCTTTTACTAATAGGAATGCAATGCTTATCTCCTCTTCTACTATTAGTAAGCCGTCTATAAATACTTCTTCGCAAAGTCATCTAGGCGAAAAGAAGCGTCGCGATAATGCTTGCTATACGCGACCAAATAAACGAAGAAAGGGAGAAACGTAGAAAAGGATTATAGAGTCTTATCTAGACACAATTGTAACGAATTATAAGAATTATTATCTAAATAAGTGCGACCTTTTATTATTGCTAGGACTTAGTAATTCTGGTATTATAACTAGTAGGGAATTTAGCGTTACTAGTAATATATTAAGTGTTTCCTTAAACGAGTTAATACGCCTATACTCTTTCCATTTATTCTATTATTTTTTCCTTTACGTATATTTAACTAAAAGTTCCTAAAATGCTTTAAAATATTAAAGTAGAAGGATGCCTTAAAAATAAACTTATTAAAATAGATAGTTAATAAAGGGTTTAGTTGGGATTAAATTGCGTAAGAGCTAGGGTTAATAAAGAATAATTATTAGCTAGAGTACCGTTATGCCACCTCTAGCGATTAAAGGCCTAGTATAATATGGTTAAATAATTAAGATATAGACCTGTTAAATGTAAGAGCGAGCTTAGTTGGATTTAAATTAATTGCTATAATGCTTAAGTTATATATACTACTCCAATATATATTAAGATATAAATTATATATACCCTACCTTACTAGCTCTAAAGTATTTTACTTATCACTATTACAGTTTATATAGCAGTAATAATCTTAAAATTGATTGGCCTTTTCCCCCTGGTCTATGCCTTTTGGGCTGCTTTAATCTTCCCTTAAAAGGTATATACTGGATATATAAGGAAGATAAAATCCTTATCTTTATAAAAGGTGACCTATATAACGAGGTCGCTATTATAAAAAAGTTCCTGGGTAGGATAGAAACTATATATCGCCTTTAATATAATTATCTTAAAAGAGTAGAGCACTACCTAAGCTAAATGTTATTATTATTAATATCTAGCACTAAATCTAGTATCACTAGTAGCGAGCAATTTAATTTTATTAGTAGCAATTATAGGAAAACTTCTACTCTGCTTAAATGCTGCTAACTCTGCGTCCTATTCTTCTATATCCCTGCTTTTACTATTATAAATCCCCTCGCGGATAATATTAAGCTATAACGCTGGGGCCGTGGTTTTAAGTAAATAGGTACTAAAAAGGCCCTTTTCTTAGAATTGGGTAGTGTTAATCCGGAATAGTTATATATTGTAATAATATTTTTAAAAAGATCGGGACTTGCGTATAAGAGAGAGTATTATAAATTAGCCCCTACTAAATAGGTATAGGGACTAAATTAGGATCCTTTATAGATAAAAAAATATTAAATTAAGGGGAGTAAACTTAGGATGGGAAGCTATAGGAGTGGCTCTGGGAGGATCTTTATGGGTATATAAGTAAAAGTTTAATAAGCTATAAATTAGCCGTTAAGAATTATGTATCTATTAATTTGAATAAAGTTTGTGCTGTAGTAACCCTATAGGATATCTTAGCCTACTTAAGTAGAAAGTGGCTTTTTTTAAACCTATATATGCGCCTTATAATCCTAGGCGTTGTATAATATTATAGCAGGTATAAATAAGTGGCGTTAGCTAGTTATCTACTATATTTAGTAGCTTACGCCTTATACACTGCTTTACCTAGCTATTTACTGGCCTTCTGCCGTATATAAATAGCTATTCTCCCACCTTTTAAGAGCGGGACACTTCTTACTTAGCCTCTTACCCGGCTTAACAGATACCGACGCCAATATATAGCGCAGAAAACCCTTTAATAACTATAATGCCTATATAACAGCAAGTTACTAGTAAATCAAATTTAGAATAACTAAAGATAGTATATACTCCTAATTAACTGCAGGGTTTTCTTCCTGTAAATTATAAGTTTTCCCCCTGTGACGGAGTAGTCTGCGTGGGCCTAGATAGGATCCGTATCAGACGTTAATCAAGAATTACTACTACTACTCCTAATTTAGGCCTTAGTTCGATTTATTATATACTAGCCTCTAATATATCTATAGAGGGAGGCTAACCTTCTTTAGTTATACTACTTAAGATATAGCAAGAGGAATCGAATATAGAGAAAGGATACTAAAAGGTAAGAAAGTAAGTATAACTTCTATAACGTATATTCTAATCTATAAAGGCTAATAGAAGTATCCAGGATATTGTTTCTATAAAAGAGCCTAATAAGAATAATATATGTATTAAAGACCACCTAAGACGCTAAAAACTTTACTAACTACCTAGAACTAGGGAGAAAAGTGTAAAAAAAGCCGCTAAACTAACCTTACCGTACCTTTACCTCTACCTTCCCTACTTTTAAGTTATATAAGGATTATAGTAGAGTAAATAGTTAATCTGGTTTAAATTTTATTAGTAGAATAGGTGGCCGAAATTAAAAACGGGATAGTAAAGTAGATGGCTATACTAAAGAATACTGCGTAGAATTAGTGCGACGAACTTAGAAAGGGGATAGAAAAGTAGATTGCTATACTAAAGGACGCCGTGGGGAGATAGTATAAGGAGGTTAAGAAGGGAACGGTAAAGAAGCTTAAAATACTAATAAATGCCTAAGGCGTTTAGCTTAAAGCTTAGGAGGATATAATAAGATAAGCTGAGAACCTACTAAGGCGGACTAGTAATGGTTTTTAAGGGATATAACTAGACTTACTTTTTAGTAAATATACTCCCCTAAAAATTGGATATTTGTTAAACGTTAAGCTTTATAACTTTATACTAGTAATCTCTATCTTCCCTAATAACGCTTATAATATATTACTCTCTTTAATGGATTAGATATCAGTATTTTAAGCGGTCTTTATTTATATCTCTTTACTATTAGGCCCTTCTATAGCTTAAGCATAGTATTATATGTATATAATATTACGTAAACTTAGTCAGATAGGCCCTTCCACTAAAGAAATCCTTTTTATTTTCCCGTTTCTCGGTTCCTAATTCTAGATTTCCGTTTTCGGTTTCCCGAATCCTAAATCCCAACTTTAAAACATCTTTTTATATTTAACGTTTAGCAAAAATAAGTAATAATAGTCTAATAGAATAAATACTTCTTATAATACCTCTTCTTTTATAGACAAATTTTAAATCCTTTTATAGTAAAGGGTAATCTACCTTATATTCGCTAGGTTGAGTTACTAGCCTTATATTCTTAAAATATACTTTAATACTACTATATAGCCGGCTACTTAGATAATAAGCCTTCTACTACCGGATTTCTATTACTTATTTAGATTCCGCTAGTATAAAGCTAATATATATATCTCTCTTCGTCTAGAAATGCTACTGCTTTTATTAATAACTGAATTACTATAGCGCTTTAAAAGTTTAGCGTTATTATGGGCTGTGGAATATAGATAAGAAGCGGAGTTTTATATTCTACTAGAAGCAGAAGCTAACATCTAAGTAATAGACGATTTCGGTTGGACGCCGCTATTACTAGCTGTAAGTGACGGTTATAAGGCGGTGGTAAAACTACTTTTTATATAAGATAATATTGATCTAAACTCCGAGGATAAATTTGGGGCTATATTACTGTTATTAGCTATAAAATATAGAAGTGAGGTAGTAGTAGAGCTACTACTTATATGGGATGACGTTAATCTAGATCCTAAGAGCGCTTTTAGAGATATACTGCTGTTATAGGCCGCGACAAACGGGTATAAGGGGGTAGTAAAGCTATTGCTAGTGTAGGATGGTGTTAGCCTAAACCCTAAGGGCTTCTATAATTAAATACTGCTATTAGTAGCTGTGGAGCGCGGGTATAAGGTAATAGTAGAGCTACTGCTAATAAAGGACGGCATTAGCCTAAACTTTACCAATATTGAAGGTTAGACTTTGCTCTTATAGGTTGCAGAGAGTAGATAAGAGGGGATAGTAAAGCTACTGCTTGTGTAAAAAGGCGTTAACTCTAACTTTAAGGATAGTAACGGTTGGATATTACTTTTATAGGCTGCTTAATGGGCATATAAGACTATAGTAGAGCTGTTGCTTAAGGATGGCGTTAATACGAAATCTAAAGATAAATATAGTAAAACGCCGTTGTAGTGGGCAGTGGAGGGCTAGTATAAGATAAGAGAAATATATTTATTAAATACGCGGCTAGTAGGGTTTATAGACGAGATATATAAGCCAGTAGTTTAGCTACTGCTTAGAAAGAATGACGATATAGGCTTTAATACTATATATACTTGACTTTCCTATAAATTAGAAGACTAGTCACTAAGAAAGATTAAAGGCTGCGGTTAACTTCCTTATGCTAAGTAAACTGTTGCTATAGACTCCGACGTCATCCTTTCCCTATCTATCTTCATACTAGCTGCCTCCTAATTTCGCATTGCTATTAAGTTATAGGGGTGTAGCCTTATCTAAAAGATATCTGGCGATCTTTTAGCAGTCCCCGTAGATCGCGTAGTTAATTAGGCCGTGAAATTTTGGCCCTAATTTACGTAATAGAGGTTCCTTGTTTATCTATATAACGGGATTATATCTATTTCTAGTTTTTGCCGCCTTATAAAGGCGTATAGCTAGCTAGTTTTTTTAGCTGAGTGCCCACAATTAGAATAAGATCTGGAACTTAATGTTTAGTATCCTAAGATACAGCTATAATCGCGTCCTTATCTTAATTGTTAATTTCTCTATTAAGAAGTATATTGGGCTAAAGCACGCTAATATCTCTAGACCGTTTCCCTTTATCTTGTCGGTCTATATCTCTCCTAATATACTTAGGATAAGCCGATAGTTCCGATCCCTAAAAGTACTTTAGGTTAAAGGCTGAGCGCTATTTATACTTATAGTAGATTATTCTATCTAGTTAACTGTAGAGTTTTATTGTCTTTGTCTATGGGCCCTTTTTAGTTAGAGGAAAGTCCGGAGATAATAACTGGAATTTATTATAAAGTCCGTTAATATTCTACGTAAAGTATTAAAGGATACGCCCGTCGCTTTCGTTCGTAAGTTGGTAGAAGTTAATAGGTATAGTATAAAAAGCTAGCTTATTTATAATATAAAAGCCCCTATGCATATTTTAAGTTAAATAATTGTTATTATAATTATTAATGTTAAATAGGCTACGTTTAGACTGGCGCCTAGAAAATATAAGGTTTTAAAGGGTATAAATAATATTCTTATACTTAAGTTAATGGGAGTCGGTGGGAACGGCATAAGAAGCTTTCTTATTTGTGATGCAAATATCACCGTATATATTTTTGGTGGAATTACTATTATTATAATTACTAATCTTAAACGGGCTATGTCTAGATTAGTGCCTATAAAGTGTAGTTAGGAACTATAAGTATTAAGAGTTAGAAAAGTAGATCTCTACGGTTTCTAATATATAAGACTTATTCGCAGCTACTGAAATGCTAGTACCGCTTAGAATAATAATCTTCTTCCTTACTATAAATACCTTTTTAAAATCCTTAAGTAAGATTTCTTTAAGGGATTTCGGTTTAAAATAAGGCTTGCTATTTTTAGTAAAATGCGGTTGCCTTTTAGGGTAAATTTGTTTAGGTATTTTGGTTTAATAAATTAACTATATAAAGAAAGAAGTGAGGGCGGAAGATATATAGAGTAGGTAGTGGAGGTGCTAGTAATTATACTTTAGTTTATACTAATAGAGATACTAAAGAGGGGTAAGTTAGTGTAAGGTAGATATGAAGTGCATTTTAGAAATAGAGCTTCGCTATACTCCTATTGCACACCCTATGGTCTAATTAATACTATTATAATATGTAACGGGCCATCTAAGTAAAACTATTTAGGGGTTTTGTATAAACCAGCGTGGTAGAGCATAAATAGCCTTACTATAATCGCCTTAGTTGCCTAGATAGCCATAAGTAGTAAGTGTTAATTAAGGGTTACCTACTAAGTAGAGCCTTAGGTGGGCGCAGAAGTTTCATTTAAATAAGTAGGTTAGTATTTCGTACTAGGGCCTTAGGTATATAAATGATTTTAATAGTAGAAATTAAGAATATCGAAAGTAAGAAGGCTAAATAGGTTTATAGCGGCTTAAGCTATCTACTACGGTATAGCATCCCCTTACCCATTCCAGTTATTTCACTTTGTTTTAAAATTAAGGGCCTATTAACTATAAATCTAGTATATAAGCTGAATATTTAAGACTTGGCGTTACTAAGGGTCCTTAGACTAAGGTAGTGTAGCACTTTAATAACCTATTAGCTCTATAGGAGTATCTACCTTTCTAAGATTAGAATTTATGTAGTTATAGCGAACAAAGATAAGGTAGAGCTATAGCATTACCTTTTAGGGTATCGTCTTAGGGCTTACGTAAAGGTTAGCTTTCTGAATATAAATAGGCATCCCCTAAGCCCTTTAGTTAAAGAAACCATCCTATACTAAGACGTTAAAAAGATAGCATACCTATTCTTAATGGCTCTTATTTACGGCTTTGTTGATATTACTCTCTTAAGGGATCCTGTTTTTGGCTTAACCCCAGCAGAAATCTATAAGAATTCTATAGTCGACAGCTAGGTAAGAAGTACGGCATTTTTAAATAACCTAGAAGGACCAGTCCTAAGCTAGATAATAATAGTATTAGAGTAAAGTATAATCGCAGGCACCTAGTTTACAGCGGTTAATAGTATAACTGGAACCGAAGGGGACTTAATTAATAAATTTGGCTAGGTGCTTAACTTTAAAGGATAATATGGTAGAATTAACGAGAACGCGCCTTTAATTAATAATAAAGCTATAGATAACGCCGAATTCCTTACTAAAGTTAAGGGTATATTTTTAAATAAAGGTACGTTCTAGTATCTCCTTTATAGAAAATCGGAATCTTAACTTGCTAACTACTCTTTTTTTTTTAGAGAGAAGTAGTATTTAAGAAGAATCTAAACTTTTAGGAGTAAGGTATAAAGATATATCGTCTACCACAGCGTTAGATTAACCTGCGGACGATAATTATAAAATTACTACTTATAAACGCAAATCTGCTTCCCCTTATAAGCATAAACCTACTTCGCCTTATAAGTAGAGGTTAGCAATATAGCGTAAGCAAAAAGCAGTCCCGCCTTATAAGAATACTCCTATTACGCCTTAAAGATCTACTAAAAAAAGTAAGCGCATAGCTATAAACCTCTTTAGGCGAATGCAGTATAGATATAAGCCTAATTTAGGTACCTTAACAGATAAAATAGACTTAAGATGGATTAAAATATAGATAGAGTGGCTAGTATTAATAAAGGTGGTAAAAGGTAAAGAGAATTATACTTTATAAACAAAGATATAAAAGTTCGAAGAGATTCTAGAATTAGAGTTAGAGTAAGCGCGCTTAGCTAAGATAGAACCTTTAGAGGTATAGAAATATATATATTAAATTTAATAGGCATAGAGGCGTATACTTTTAGGTTATAAGGAAAGGAATAGGATTAAGAGTTATAGGGATGTCCTTAATAATTTATATAGCTATTTAGATATATTCTACTTCTGGAGCCTATAATAGTAATAATAAGTAAGGTTATTTTATATAAAGAACTAAAATAGACTTATTATGCTTTTAAGGCTATTAAAGTTAGGTTAGATAACGTTTATTTATAGTTAATGCAGTATTACGTATAAGTAAACCTATATTAATTAATATTAGCCTAAGTGCGTTACAATTAATCTAATAGATATATTTACTAAAACTAATTATATAGATTCGCCCTCTAATTACAACTTATCCTAATAAGACATTATTTATATCGCAAGACTAAACACGCTAGGAGTATCTTACGGAAATAGATAAAGAAAGCTAGTACTATTCTAATAAGTAACACTTACTGTAATACTTACCTAATCTATCTAAAATATATTATAATTGCCACTACTACCTATAATGCTTATAAGAGAATACGATATAGCGCGTTAACTAATATACTGTCTTAGCTAGATAAGCATAGCCTTTACAAGAGAGATAAGGGATAATACTATTAAAGAGCAGCCGTGCTATTTAGCGCGCTTTAGGGAATCTTAAAGCTAGCGGTTTAGTCCCTAGAATAGTTATAAGGTCTTATAATTATAGAGAGAGAAAGAAAGGTAGGATCCGTAAAGTTTAAGGTTGCCTTATATAACGCGTTTCGCGAATTAAATAATCTATATAGCCCTATCAGCATAGCTCCAAAAGTTTTTAATATTAAAACGTACTAGAAATCCAGTTTATCTCCCGCATTTACCTATATAATAGGATTTATTAGGCATAAAAGAGAATTTTTAAAGGGAAGGAGAATGCCCAAAGATAGGGTAGGAAGGAGAAGGAGTGTAATTCTAATTATATTTACACTATGCTGTGCTTTTAGTTTAGAGGGATTCTCTAGCTTAAATATGCGGGTATATTCCTTATATTTTTAAATTAGGATTTGGTTTTATAGATCCCGGAATACAAAACTTATACATATATAATAGTTTAGTTTTTAAAACCGTAAAACCGGAACTAGATTTTTAAATCCTAGTTTTAAATTACTATTTAGGCTTTAATAAAATAACCCTTTTAGTAATATAGCGTAGTATATATATGGTTAACTAAGCGCGTATAATACTATTAGCCTTAGAGTTATTACTATTATATCTTATCCTTAACTACTTTGTTAAAATTACTTAGAGAAAGATTATATTACATTTACAGTGTCAAATAGACGCATTATTAGGAAGATTATAGACTCTACTACTTAAGACGAAAATCTTTAAGTTATAGCCGCTGGGAAAGCACTATAGAAAAAAGCAAAAGAACTAGTTTCTCTTTTCTCTTAGTATAAGGTGGACTCTTTACTAGTAAAGGGAAGAAACGAGATCTAAGTGAGCCTCTTGTTAACTGCTAAATAGCACTAAAAGAACTAGTTTTTTTAGTAGCGCCAATTAGGACAATATATAGCCCCAAATCCCAGTCAACACCCTTACCTACCTTCCCCACTACTATATCCTCCGCTGCCTCCGATAACCGTTATATAAGAACTAAAACCTTTGCTAGTTTCTCTAAGCCTACTATATAGGCTACAAAAACTAATAAATCCGCCTTAATCCACTAAGGATAATTATAGAAGGTAGGTATTATCCCTATATAACAAAGTATGGCCTCTTAACTTTCCTCCGCTAAAACCGCAATTAAGGTAAATCTTGTTTAAATCTAATAATAGAAACATTTCTAAGGAAGGAGAATCTTAGCCTATCTCTAGTTCGATGTTTCTATTAAACCAAACTTAAAACTTTATAAGGAGAGCTTAGGGGAAATAGGCGGAATGGGTAAAATAGGTAGAATGGGTATAATAGAATAATTATATAAAATTTAAGCCTTTAACTAGATTTTAATATCTAAATGTAAGGTGTACTAACCGTTTATATAGTACTTAAAAGCGGTTCTCTTAAAATATCTCTATAAGGCTTTTAAAGTAATATAGTACTAGGCTCCCTATTTATACAAAAGATAGGAAATAGCTAGGTGCTATTTAATAAGCGGACTTAAAGGAATAGGGTCGTAATAGGCCCGGAAGGTATTATAAGATATCTCCCAGTTTCCATTATAGTAAGGTCTTTTAACTTTAGGCGTAATTAAAAAGTGGTGTATTTAAAGGTTAAGATCTTAGAAATAAGAACCGGGATGCGAACTAGGATGCGAATTAGGATTTAGGAAATAAGAAAAAGAAACTGGGATTCTAGAAATGGAAAAGTAGTTTTCTATAAGCGAGCGCATTAATCTTTCTAAATCTTATAGCATTTACTTTTAAGACTTTAAAAAATAGATAGTTTATTTAGTACTTTGTATATCCGGATTATCCATAAACTATCTCTATATTTATTATTCTCTACCTAAAGTTACTAAATAACTATAAAAGTCTATAAATCACAAGACCAACGCTATAAGAACACCTCCTATATAGTGGCTTAATCTAAGTAACAGATCTCTAGCGCTATTAGAAATTTTAGGCAAGATTAAGGATAAGCTTTAAAAACTACTAGTTAACGTAACTTTGCCTATACTTAAGAGAACTGCGGGGTTGGTAACTATAGGAGATAATAGAACCTCGGAGCTCTTAGAAGGGAAAGGATAGGTATTAGTAGTAGGGAGTATAACTAGGGCTGCTTTAATAGTAGAGTTTCAAGTATTTTCTATAAACTGGTCTGCCTTATCTCTAGGGTTTACGCTAAAAACTATACCGGTATGGTAATGAGACTTACAGAACGTTTATGCGTAGTAGAACTATTAAGGTTTCTTAGTGTTTACCTTAAAATCTATAATAAACTTACCGCTTACATTTATGGGATTAAATTAATTAAATCCTATATTAAAGGAGCCGTTCTTCTAGCAAGGGTTTTTAAGTTAACTTTATATTAATGTGTGATTAAGACTAAGGAAATTAAATTAAAGTACTGTTCCGACCGCTATACTAATAAAATTAGGATTAAAGGTAAGTTATTTAGCAGCTCTAACTAAAATCTATACTACTTAATATAGTGTAGTTAGTATATAGGTTGGGAATAGGCTATCTAACTAGTAAGTATATTAGAGTGATGATAAATCATTCTATACCGTAGTGTAATGGAAGTAAATGGTGCCCGTAGAAGTAGTAGTGGCTAAAGAGGATATAATGGCCTAAAGAAAGAATATGGTTTTGGATAAGGACGTAAGACAATAGGAGGTATAACTATTTAAGCTTATATAAAAGGTAAGAAGGGTAACGGAAAAAGGCATTCTAGATTTAGATATTATAGTGAATTTAATAAACACGAAAACGGATTTTATAGGCAAGAAAATGAATTTTATAAATGGGAAAACAGATTTTATAAATAAGAAATTAAAAACTAAAATTTATGCCTATGTGCCCCCTGGGGGGGCAAATGTTTATTAGCTTAAGAGTAAAGGTGTCTATTTTTTAAAGTACGTTATTCTATAAGAATTATTTAAGGACCTTTACCCGGTAACTTAGCTTATAATTTATTCTTTAAGCAACCTATTAAGCAGGCACTTAACTTACTAAGTTTACTTTTATTTCCTTAGTTATACTTTAAAGTTTATTTTAATTTCCGTTTCCTTAATTCTACTTTAAATTTTACTTTAACCTCTATTTTCAGTTTTGTATTTTATTTATAAGAACGGCACTTCTTATATTACCCTATAATAGTATCTTATAATTGTTTAAAATGGCCACGCTTACTAATAAATTAGTAGCTAAGTATAAGAAATATCTAGAAACCGCTAACCTAAGTATCTTTAATTTAGAAGACGAGGTAGACAAAATAGGATAATAAGCAGTGTAGATTAAGAAGGCTAAGCTATAGGGTACTAAGCTAGAGAATTTCCCCAATAAAGCTTGGTTTTATTAATATTATACTATAGCTAGAGATTAGGTAGATTAATAGGTAGAATTAAAGGAGGCTAGACGGAATCTAGCCGAGGAGGAATTTAAGGAGGAATTTAAGGGGGAAGAATAGGGCTAAACTAAGGGGGAAGAATAGGGCTAGGCTAAGGGGGAAGAATAGGGCTAAGCTAAAGGGGAAGAATAGGGCTAGGCTAAGGGGAAAGAATAGGGCTAGGCTAAGGAGAAAGAATAGGTTAAGGCTAAGGGGAAAGAATAGGGCTAGGCTAAGGGGAAAGAATAGGGCTAGGTTAAGGAGAAAGGACAGGGCTAGGCTAAGGGGAGAGAAAAGGGTAAGGCTAAGGTTAAAGAGGAGCCTAGTAAGGGTGCTAAAGGGATAAATAGCATTCCTTACAAAAGTATAGAGAATGGTGGGAAGAACGAGCCTATTAACCTTATAGGTAAAGATGACTTAAAGGAGGACCCTAAGTATAGTTAATTATTATATTATAGGCCTAGTCTAAAGAAGGTAAAGGGTATACCTATAATAACTATTAGGTGAATTAGCGGAAGGGGTATTAAGTATATTAATAAATACGGACTAAAAAGTTATCTAAAGTATTAAATTAAGTTATTTATAGCGGATCCTTAGTATAAAGAGAATTTGCTAAAGAACTAAAAAGTTAGTAACCCTTTTAATTAATATAAAGACTAATAACTAAATAATGGCAAATATAAATACACAAGGCGTTATATTAACGATATTTTTAAAGTTACTTAGTTTATAGAGGACGCAGTTAATATAGATACTAAGTTAAATCTACTTAATTTAGATATAAAAGGAGATAAAAGGTACGGTCCTTGCTATATCTTAATTAATTAGGATATTAATAGTAAGTTAGAGAAAAAATAGGAGATTAAAGTAACTTTATAGTTAAGATAGGGAGCGCATATTGCCAACTAGGCGCTTTATAATTTTGCTACTATTATAGAAGCCAGATTCTTTAAGTTTGTGCTAGGTAAAAAGCTAAAAAGAAGCAGATCTCCTTCTATTAGGCTTCTATAGGAATAGCCCGTATATTCTATAATTAGTTACTTAGGGGATTACCCGCTTTAACAGCCCGTTTATTACCTACTCGCGTAGGCCGGTTATTATCCACTTATATAGGCCGGCGATTACCTACTATAGACTAGGCCGTTAATAAAGATTCTATATTTAAGAAATTTAAAGAAGATTACTTTATAATAATAGAAGTTAGCGATTTCCGTAAACTTAGTTTTTAGGAAAAAGGGAAATACCTAGTAGTATAGAATATAAATAAGATAAGCTTAGGTTTTTAGGGTTTAGGTTAAGTAACCAAGTTAATTATACTACGCAGTTATCTATACTTTATTATTACTTTCGTTTAGTTATTACTAATTCTTATTTTTATATTAAGTTTATTAATTTTCGTGTAACCTATACATTGTATTAGTTAAGTAATTAATAATTCTTATTTTATAGCTTTTATATAATCTAAGGTTATATTTATACCTTTGTTAAAAACCTTCCTAGTATCCTAAAAATAAGGAATTAAAGAGGTCTAAATACCTTCCTTTAGTTATCTTTATATAAGTCTATCTCTTAATAACCCGAAAGCCTATTATAATACCTACCTAGGACCCTTATAGCTAAATTGCTTACGGCTTTAGAATAAATAGGCAGTATAATAAGCATTTACCGATAAGCGCACCTTAAAATGCAGCTATGCCTATTTTATACTTTAAGGAGTAATTTTATAGTGTGGATGGTGTTTATATAAAGCTAATAGCCTAAAGGCACACTACTTAATCCTTAACGTCTCTTTTTTAATTTAGCGCTTTAAAGACGAATTATGCTTAGAATTTAAGAATGCCTAGAGACTAAGAATGCTTAGAAAATAAGAATGCTTAGGAAATAAGAATACTTGGAAATGAGAACGCTTAGAAAATAAGAATGCTTAAAAATAAGAACGCTTGGAAATTAAGAATGCTAGACTATAGGTAAGATATTTTATATTTTATAGTATAAGTAAAAATTTCTAAACTTTAGGGGAATATAAAGAAGACGCATAGTCTAACGCTTCTGTTTCCCTTACTTTAGAATTTTCCGTTACTAATACCATATCTCTACTATAATATTTACGGTTTGCCTTATTAGATTATTAAAATAACCTCTTTTAGAGGACGCGAATTTGTTTATCCTTTAGGGCTAACGTGTTAAGAATAAAAGTTAATAAGCGGTTAAACTAGCTATTATTAGTTTATAAAGGTAGAAAGTATAAAGACGTAGAGTACTTAAACTATAAGCCGCTAAATCTTAGCCCTTAGGTAATTGTTATCTATAAGTATATAAGCGTAATCTTAAGTATACTATTAGAGTGTAGTAGTAATATCGTTATACGCAGTATACTATATAGCGTTATCTATAAATAGTTAAGTTAACTACTGCACGAAGTTTGCGCGTAGCTAAACCTCGGCATTAAGCGCGTCCCGTATTTAGTTATGCGACTAGATTTTAGCTTAAAGGTTATACTACTTAGAAGGAGGAAACATTTAAATAGTTACTGGATTTAATGAGTTATGCTTTAACTAGGATAGCCATACCTATTAGCTTTTATAGTTGTCTGGCATTAGGGGTTTAGAGGATTTTTTTAGAGTTAAGATGTTCGAAGGTGCTTTATCTATAATTTTAATTGGGGTAGCCTTTAGACTTAACTCTTAACGCTAATAGGGAGGCTTAGAAATGTGCTTATTAGACAACCGGCTTAGGCGAAGTGGTTAAAGATAGGGATACTTAGGTATACTTTTAGTGGGCATTAAAGGTATAGAGTTAAAAATTCGTTAAAAGGCTAATAATAGTAGGGAAGCTTGCTATAAATTAAGGACTCTATCTTAAAGGTACTTCTTTGTGCCTATTTAAAAGATATCAAGCTTGGCCTTAAGCGTAAATATTAAAAGTTAAAGTTTAGAAGATGGAACTGTGTTCTAATCTTAATAACTAAGCTCTAATTCGCGAAAACTAAATTCAATTTCCTAATAACGGTTTTCTAGATTTTAGATTTACACCAGCGGATTCCCATCTTATAAGGATATTTAAAATGCGCTTACCTTTTACTATAGTAGATACTTCCCCCTATAAGTAATTAT
>Ga0307515_10009091_pt1 | contig 19278 bp, 2 predicted proteins | sample 17_EM_MG_FD_194513 | JGI IMG/M metagenome (GOLD analysis project Ga0307515, IMG submission 194513) | Populus trichocarpa ectomycorrhiza microbial communities from riparian zone in the Pacific Northwest, United States - 17_EM | ecosystem: Host-associated > Plants > Roots > Unclassified | place...
TTAGGAGTTAACTTTACTATTATACTACAGAGCAGCTAGGTATTCCACTAAGAAGAGATAAGCCACTATACTAGTGCTACTCGTGCTAGAGGAAGCTATCTTTTAAGGTTAGAACTGGTCCTAAACCTTAAATAGAACTCTTCCACAAATCTAAGGATTTAAAGGCCAGAACTGGTCCTAAGCCTTCCTAAGATTATAGATTCTTGCGTCTATTACGCACAATAACACGCTTTATAAGTCTTCGCGATTTAAGGCTAGAACTAGTCCTAAGCCCTATAACTATAAATATACGTTATAAACGCGTACTAAACGATAAATATATATCACGAACGCGTACTAAACGATAATCCCTATACTAATAATACTTCCCTCCCTCCGAAAACATGGCTAAGCCTACTTTAAATAACTAGAAAGACTTTTTATTACTAGGGGTAGCTAAGCACGTAAAACTTATTAATAAAGATTGGGACGAATTCGCCTTTAATATAATAACTTATACCACAAAACAAGTTAACGGCTTTCTTTTACACTATATTATATTCTACCAAAATAGATACTACACCGATTTATAACTATAGGAGTATTTTAGGGAGGATTTTATAGGATAGACTGCTAATACCTAGGCACTTAGCAATGTTAATATTGTTTAGGATTTTTAAGACTTCCTCTATAGGAATAGGGTATATATTACTAAGAACGGTAACCCAATTACTAGTAATATTTAGGCCGTTATTACTAGTATAGAAAAACCAATATAGACGGAAGCTAAGATTATACGTTAACTATAGAAACCTAAAAACAACCCATATTCTTTAGAAGGCAACTTTAATTCGTATTAAAACCCTTAGAACGCTAACCCCCTACCTAGAGCTACTCTCCTACCTAGAGGTACTATGGTGGTGTGATTTGGCCCCTAGATTTAACATCTAGATTAGGCATAGCTTTAGGAGAGCCTAGGCCTTATATAAGTTATATAGATCGGTCTGGAGCCCTTAAAGTCTTTAACAACTCGGATAGGCACGACGGACACATAATATACTCTTTTCTTTCTTTCTTACTGCCTGTTCTACTAACTAATTATAACCGACCAACCGACTAACTAACTAACTGACAGACAGACAGACAGCACTGTGACTTTCCTATCTTAGAGAGGTCGTACCCTTTTATATATTTTATGGCATTCCATATAGGGACAATGGCAAGCTCTTTAGATTAGAAGTCCAACGCTATATATATAGGAGACGTATAGGAACGTGCTGCAGCCACTAAAAACTATTAAGTCACTATTACTAGAAGCCGTTAAGTCACTAATAGGTGCGGAAATTAAGCACGGAACTACTAGCGATATACGCGCAGGCATTACCATTACTAAGATAAGTTAATAATATTTTTAGAGATTGTTATCTAAGACCTATGGTAGACGGAATAGACGACTAGGAGTAGAAATATAAGCATGGGGTATGGCAGGACGGAGGATAAAAGAGAGGGTTATAATGCATCAGGACCAGCAGAAAGAAGTCTTTAATTTTTTATTTACTATATTTGCAACGGTCTATATAATTCTTCTAGTATTTATACAAGCCTCCCTTAAATTTATAAGAGTAATGGCGACAGGACCGATAAAGGGAATACTAGGGATGCTAGGCCTATTCTATAATAACGGCGGAGAAGGAAGTAGGCAGCCTGCTAACCTATAAAGTTTTCCTAACCTAGAGGATGCGGTATTAAACCTAACTCCTATAACATCTAGAACTAATAACCTTTAGTAAAAAGAGGACAAGAACTAGGAGGTTAACTTACTTATCCTAGGAGAAACTGCTAGTTTATTACCTTATAATAAACCACTAATAGAATAAGATAAGGTATATATTATGGCCTAGCCTATATTAGCTCTAGGGACTCTAGGAACTCCTTACTTTACGGGATAAAACGTATTGCAATTTATCGAATAATATAAGCAACTATGTATTTAATACCGTGTTATGGACAATAAGAAGTATTAAGGACTTCTGGAATATTGCGACTATTAAATAGGGACCTAGATCCAAAGTCTGCCTAAATTTATTATTAGTAGATAAACGGAACTCGTAAAAAAGCTTTAGATAGACTACTAAGGAAGTAACTACTTTTAATAAGTTAAGATGGTAGAATTCTTGGAAGCGTATATACTGTAGTATAGGAATAACCCACTTAGTAGTATACGCGAGTACTGTAGACAATTTACACTGATTTCCTAGAAGGTTACTAAAGCTAGTAATTTAGAAAACCGTAAACGAGGATACTGGTTTGCAAAAGGACTCCTATTTAAATATTAAAAATATACTATAACTAAGACAGGAGCTGACCCGGATAGATAAAAGTCTTTTAACTTCTACCTACTAAGGAGAGCTGTAGAAGACAGGCTTAATTTTATAAGGGCGTAGACCGCTTATTAATAATAAACCCTAAGGAGTAAGGTCTCCGTTAACTGGTTAAATAATTCCGCGAGTAGTAGCCGGCTATATTAAATTAGAGAGATACTGCTCTTTGGCCGCCTATAATCTCTTAGCTAAATAAGTCGGTAAGTGCTTGTTATATAACCTAAGAGATGGACCCTAAGCTAGAGAGCCTTACTAGTTAACTCTAAAAGCTTAATTTTAGGACAGTTGAATTAGCAAGCGTTATATCTTTAATGCCGTTCCTTAATAGAATTCGCTAAGACCTAATACGGTATATGCAGCTCCTAAATAAGGCGTTAGCGCGTTAAGAATAAGTAGGTTTATAACTGGTAACGAATAATAACGGACTGCTACTGTCCTATAAAGGGGCGCTATAAGAGCGATATAAGCTAGGTTTAGGAAGGTATAGAGGACTAGAAAACCCTAGTACATATTAGGTATAAGATAAGACATATTATAGATATAGAGGCCCTTATTATTTTATTAATTAATGCTTAGAGCTCTAAGAACTAGTTAGCCGGGGGTTCCTACATATAAACGAGAATAACTAAATCTGCACTAGAACACGTCAGCGCCTAGGAAATCCACTCCCGTATTTACCAAGCAGCTATTAAATTTAGTTCCTTAAAGACTGGCTAAGGTAGAATGCGAATATTAATCCTAATATGACGGCGACAGGCATTTAACTAAATGCGTTCTTAGTAGAGCTCGTAGAAAGCAATGGCGCTAAAAGTAAAGAAGAGCTTAGTAAGTCCTAGGAAGATATATACTAAGTAGAGTTAGTATATATTAATCTAGTAGGAGTAGCAACCTAGTTACAGCTTATAATACGGTTATACGATCTTAGGAAGCTAAGAGGAGATATTAGGGTAATAAAACCACCTCTTGTCAGATAATCTGTATTCTCGGTGGCGTAGGACGTGCACTGGTCCGTGCACGGGTCACGTGTATTGTAAATATCTTCGTCTAAGCCCAGGGGCCCTAGGTCAAGCACCCATCAAGACACAATCAAGATCATCAATTAATCAACCCATTTCATCAATGAATAGCTCTATATGAGTTATCTGACAGTTATGAGCCCGGTCCGCCGACACAAGAAGCTATTCAGCTATTACTCAATTATTTGAAGAAATTCTACCTCATCGTCAGACTCTGACACCTTATCGTCACAAGACGACCCTGATCGAAATCCTACCTCAATTGTCACAGGACGAGATTCCACGAGATTCCACGAGACTCCACCTCAATCGTCAAAGGACGATCCTGACGACAAGGACGATCCTGACGACAAGGACGATCCTACGACAAGGACGATCCTGATGACGAATTCCATCTTAATTCCCATCTGCCTATCAGTTAAATGACTCCACCGACGTCGAGTTCGTCTACCACAATCATCCTCAATAAGCTAGAAGACTGGGAGTAATGGATCTGGCAACTACAAGCCCTCGTAGACAAACGAATTTGGGCCCATGTTGACCCAGATAAGGAAGCACCTCAACGAGGTCTACTACAAGAACTAGCCTATCTAGAAGTTACAGATTTTAATGAGAATGCAACCTTATATGCATAGCTCTCGACGAATTAACAGAGGGCGTACGAGAACAGCAGACGATACTACAACTAGGATATAAAGTATTTCCTAAAACAAGAAGAGCACCTTTAAAAGATTTGTACCTAAATTACGTCTACAGTATTAATTTAAAAAAAGCTACTGCTTAACCCTTCCTTAATAGTTAAAGAATGGCTATCTCGACTAAAGGAGAACACAGAACCTACCTTATTATTTATTAAAAAGAAGGTACAACACTAGTACACGGAAGCCCTTAAGGGGTTTAAATACTTATTAAAATTAAATTAGTAGTTAGATTAATGGGAACATATAATAGTACTAAGAGAGAAGTATAAGATCTCTTAAATGTCCGATAGAATCTAGCTTTAAGAATTAGTAGAAGTTATTTAACCTTTTAGCGACGCCTATTGTATAAAGTATACTACCAAGTTAAATAACCCTTAGAAGTTAAGATCTTCCGAATACTACAGAGTAGTAAAGGAGCTATAAGAAGAACTTAGAATACCCTTAAAGAAAGCCAATACTACTATAAGAGGGAGTACCTTTAATACAGACTTCGCAGAGCAAGCTATAATAGATTACTTTAATACTATTAAAGGTCTAGGGAAAGGAACCTTAGTATATACTAGACGCTTAAAGAGAGCTAGGTCACTAGTAGATAAGGAGACGTCCTATAAGAAGCTACTACCTATATACTTAGCGTGTAAGAAATAAGGACATTCCCTATAAGACTATTAGTATTTATTTAAAGACAAGAGACCCAAAGGAGTTATAATTAAAAATGCTCGCATTAAAAGGGTACTAAAGAAGGTAGAAAAGAATAAGGATCTCGCTAACTAAGTTATAAAGATTAAACTTAAAGAATAAGAAGATAAGGCTTAACAACGATAGGATAAGAGTTAGGAAGTTAAGTTTAAGGGAGAAGCTAATGCGATATTCCTAGAATTGTACTACATAGGTTAAATCCATCCACTAAAGCTATTAACTATTCTTAACTTAGGAACTACTCTCTATATCTTTAATAACCTCTCTCATTTCTATAACTTTAGGAAAGCTTTAAGACTTAAATACGTTATTGCCGGCAGCTTAGAAGTGCCTATATTAGGCTACGGTAACGTTACTATCTAAGTTACAAAACTAAATAAGAGTAAGGGAATCCTACGTCTTAAGGACATTACCTTTTATACGGACTTTAATATAAATCTAGTGTTGTTCCGTCTATTTTAAAAATAAGGGTATTACTAGGATAATAAAGAAAAGAACAATCTTTTAGTTTAAAAGGATAACTTAGTCCTATATTAAATGGAAGAACGTTATAGATAATAGACTATTAAATATATCCAACTAGGAAGTCTATTAGCGTTTAATATAAGCCAATTACTATACTAAAGGAAGCGTAAAGCATCGTTAAAAGACGATCGTCTAGATTTAAAAGGAGATGTATATTTATAGTATCTGCGTCTAGGTTATCCAGGACCTATAAGCCTTTATTATTTAGGTCTTAACACCTTAAGAGTTAAGCTTTAAGGCCTAAAGACAACGGAATGTTAATATTGCAGTCTCGCCAAAATTAAGCGTTAGGTCTTAAGAAGGTTCTTAAAATAAAAGATTAATAAACCCTATCTTAACCTCTATATTAACTAGACTAACCTTAAGGAAGCGCATGCCGGATTTATATGAGTTATACTTATCTATAACACCTACTTAGGAAGATCCTTCTTGTACTTTATAACAACGCATAGTAAGGAGAAGGAGACACTATAAGTGCTTAAATATTTTATCTAGTAGATTCGTCTAAGGTATAACCTTAAAGTTAATACTATTAAATTAGATAACGAGCTAGGGAGAAAGAGAACCCTTAAATAGCTACGGTCCTAAGGGATTATATTTAAGCCTTTAGCGCTATATACCTAAGCTTAAAACGGTACCGCCGAACGCTTAGGGGGTGTAATTATTAAAAGAGCATAGGTAATAAGAATTGCTGTTAATCTACTATATAACTTATAGAACGAGATTATTAACTATACAGTCTATCTTTAAGATTAAACGCTATAAGAAAGCAATGGATGGAAATTACTATATAAGAGGTTCTATACCTTCCTAGCTAATAGAAGATTAAGAAAGCCGCAACTAGCGCACCTAAAAGCCTACGGCTGTAGGGTGTACGCAATAACGTCGGATGCCCAGCTAAGAAAGAAAAGGCTAAGTAAGCTAGATCCGTAAGCCTATATCGGCTATCTTATTAGCTATAACTCTACTAATATTTATAGGATCTGGATCCTATATAAGGGTATCGTTATCTCTATAAGGGATATTATCTTTAATAAAAAGACATTCTTTAACGGTAAGCGAATAGATATCTCAGAGGACCTATATACTAAATTAGATACACTAATTAAGAAGATTTAACTACCTAATACTTAGACTAAGAACGAGGTCCTTCTGGAAGACGATAAAGAAGTATTTAAACCGTTAATTTAAGAGGAAGACGACGACGTCGATAAGCCAGTTTAAGCCTTTAATAAGTTAGTAGATCTTAAGCTTGCAAGAGCTCTCGAAGATGCGTACTATACACTACCTCTAATAGAAGAAGACAAAGAATCTCTATATGCCTTTTACGTCGAGTATTTTACGAAGTTAGATATACAAGGTACTAATTAAGACGTCGCTTATTAAGTAGGAGATGCGTTTAATACTTAAGGGGTGTCTAACAACTTAGTTAAAGACTTATTTAAGGAAGCTAGCGATAATAGGTTTAAAGACTTTATTACCAAAAGGATTACATTAGCCTATTACGGCGCCTTCTTAGCAGAAAGGAAGTTTAACCTTAATAGTTAACTTAACGATAGCAAGCTAAAATTAGGCAGAATACGCAATATTAGATTACATAGGAAGAACCTACCTTTGCTACCCCAGTTAATCTAGGACCTTAATACGTATCCTCTTTAAGATTAGTTCTAAGAGGCTTAACGAGTCTATCTCTAATCTCATTATTAAATAAGGTCGTTTTAAAAAACAGATAAGAAGCACGTAAAGGGATAGTAGGTCCTTAGCTTAATATAGGTGTTTATCTACAAGATAGATAAGTACGGATTTCTCCAGAAATGCAAGGCACGTTTAGTAGTCTGCGGAAATTAATAGGCCCTAGGAGACCTACCTATAAAAGCTACTATATTAGCTAGTACAACCTTCCGAACCCTTATAGCAATTACTATAAAATTTAACCTAGAGACGATATAGATAGATATAGTTAATGCGTTTATCCATTGCGATCTTAACGAGGTTGTCTATATAAAGCTACCGCTAGGGTTTAATAAAGGAAAGACAAATAAAGTACTGCGCTTAAGAAAAGCCCTATACGGACTATAACGATCACCACTATTATAGCAGAAAAATCTCACAAGCTTATTAAACGAATTGGGTTTTAAAGAAGTACCCTAGGAGCCGTATATTATGCTAAAAGGTAGAATAGTTATCTTCTTTTATGTTAACGATATTATCTTCTGCTACCAAAAGATAGATAAGAAAAAAGCTTAAGAAGCAATTAAGGAGCTAAGCAAGGAATACCAGATAAGTACCCTTAGCGAGCTAAAATAGTTCCTAGAAATCTATGTGCTATATAATTATAGCTAGAGGCTCCTATAGCTATTCTAGGAAGCCTATATTAAGAAGATAGCTAACTAGTATAAGATAGATCTTAAAGGGCGTCTTCTAGATACTTCTATAGCAGAATCGGAACTCCTCCCTACTAATTACTATAGGACCCGTCTAATGCGTCTGTCCCCTAATATAGACCTATTAGTCCGTCCTATATCCCTACTAGCTTCTACAGTACTATATTAGAGAAAACTGGGTTTAGTACTCTATATAGCCACTATAACGCGTCCAGATATTACCTTTACAGTATTACGGCTGGTAAGGTTCAATTAGGACCTAAGCTAAAAGCACTATTAAGCGGCAAATAAAGTTATTTAGTACCTATATAGTATAAGGAGCAGAGTAATCTACTATAGAGGAAATAAGAAAGGAATAAACGGTAGAGGGAGAGATAAAGGAATACGCGACTAAGGACAAGACAATGGAGACGGTAGAAGTAAAGCGTAATTATTTATCTATGCTAGCGACGCATTATTTACAGACAACTCTGTCGATAGAAAGAGCTCGCAAGGATATATTATAAAGCTATTTAGGGGGCTAATCGCCTAGAGAGCAAACAAGCAGGGTATAGTTATAACATTAAGCACAGAAGCCGAGCTGTTAGCCCTATTACAGATAGTAAAGGAAGCTATCTTTATTAGCAGGCTATTTAAAGCAATAACGTTACAACTAAACGAGCCCTTAATTATTAACTGTAATAACACCCAGACGCTCTAACTAATTATAGAAGACACGGCAAAGCTAATCACGAAGCTCCAACACGTTAACATCTATTAACACTAGCTATGTTAGGAATACGCAAAAAGACAAGTACAATTTCAATGGACAGTGACGAAGGAGATAATTGCTGATGGACTTATAAAGGCCCTACCTAAGTAGAGGTTTTAAAGCTTCGTTAATATAATCGGGATAGTGGATATTAAGGAGCGGCTAAATAAGGAGAAGCAACTGGAGGACCTAAGGGAGAATATTAGAGCGAGACGGAAGGATTCAGATGAGATTATGGTTCAATTGACGCATTAACGGACATGAGAAGGTGGCTAGCTTCGTCCTTGACCAGGTCGAAGCTAAGGGGGTATATCAGATAATCTGTATTCTCGGTGGCGTAGGACGTGCACTGGTCCGTGCACGGGTTACGTGTATTGTAAATATCTTCGTCTAAGCCTAGGGGCCCTAGGTCAAGCACCCATCAAGATACAATTAAGATTATCAATTAATTAACCCATTTTATTAATAAATAGCTCTATATGAGTTATCTAACACCTCTAAAACTGACTAGTTTATAACTAGCAATAGTTTAAAATATATAACTAGGAGGATATATCTAAATCGCACTATAACTATAGCGGCAGGCCCCCTATTTACTAGTAAATAATAAGGAGATTAATAAAATAGACTATACTAAATAGCTAAGAAAAAAAGTAGAGTAAGGAACGGAAGCGACTATGACCGCTAAAGCACCGCGACTAAAGCCGGTCAGGATAATAAACATATTAAAAGGGAATATCCTAAGCCTAACCATAATAGCGGACAAGATTTTATTAAAAACTATTAAAGTTACTATTAGTGACTGCCTTGTATATATGCCTAAAGTCGCAAGGTTATTCTTTAAGCCGCTTCTGCTACCTCTTATAGAACCTTACTAACAAAAGTAAGAGGGCGTTAAGGCATTTACATTATTAGCGTACCTAACGTTTTATGCTAATTAAGCTGGCTTAATAACTATAGAGGTAAACTACAAGGAACACCAAAAGCGAGATCCGACCTATACTGTCCTATAGGGGTTCCTTTCCGTCTCATCCTGTCTATACGGTTAAGCTAAGAGTGAGGATCTCGTCTGTTACTAATGCAGTGGCGTTACGTTGTGGCTAGAGGGCGCTTTTAAATGCGTCGTCCTTGACGCCGTTAGAATAGCAGAGTTTTCGCGGGTCTTGGCGTGCTAAGAGTTAAAAAATTATAAGGACAACTTATTATAAATAGAGGAATGGTTTTAAGAACTACCCGACGTCTTCTTACCTAGGCTCTAATCTAGGGCCACAAGCTAGCGCTTATATTTACTGGTAGAAGCGATAGGTAGATCTAAGGGGATAATAGGGTACTTCTATACTTGTTCCGCTTTAAGACTGCCTAGTAGCAAGGGTATAGGAAGAATCTTAATACTATTAACCACATTTAGCGACGTTAATCCTCCCTTTCTATGCAGTGGTGTTAACCTTTCTCTAGGCGGCGACGTTAATCTAAAACGGATTAAGAAAGAGCTAGGACGAACCTATATACAGTAGCGTTAACCTTTCTTTAGGCGGCAACGTTAATCTAAAATGGACTAAGAAAGAGTAAGGATAAACCTGTATAGGTAGGCTAGAACGGACTTAGATGCAGGTGTTGGTTAAGATAAGAGGATAATAAGTTTGGTTAGTAGGCGGCTAAGGGACAATAGCTATGCGGCGTTAAGTTATTATAGGCCTACGCCTATAAGACACGGTCGGCCTATTATCGCGAGAGCGTTATAGGTAACGCGAAGCAGCTAGCAATGGCTGTGGGGTATAGTATATAATGGCAGCGACGGACAACTCTAGGAACTTTACCCCTTTATTAGGCTTTAACTCCTAGTGGACCTATCTTAGAGGAAGGATTAACACCTTATTAACGACACTGTCTATATAGCCTGAAAGGACGGACGCGTGTGTTAGTTTATCTAGGTAGGGTAGGCTGTAAGGATAGGCTTATGGAGCAAATTAGGTGCACATAGGCAGTGGCTGGTTTTGGCCGGCTGGCTGCTGTGGAAGTAGACAGACGTTAAGGGGCGTCTAAAGTGGAAAACTATGGTAGAGGGCCCTGGCAAGAGGGCCTTCGCAACTCTGCTTTATATATAACTCCCATAGCTCTGCAATATAAATATATCCTAGCTAGATGCGGACGCTGCGTTAGGTAATATAATACTAGCGAATGTACAGGAGACCCACCTAAAAAGTGTATTAACTGTAAAGTAGACTATAAGGCATGGAATGGGGCGTGTAGTGTTAAGCGGATATAGTAGGAGAAGGCTGCAGTAATTAGGGCCTATACGCTAATATACTACGCAGGCACCTATAAGGCACCTATAAGCGGACAGCAATTACAATTACAGTACGAGATTACCACTAAGGAGGCCTTACAACGAGCTAAGAAAAGGAAGCTAAAGGAGATAGTTACGCAAGAAAGCTCTATATAGGCAGAGGAAGCCCCCCGGAAGGTCGGTCGGCCGCGGACTTTCGATTATTCTAGGAAGGAAATGGGCTAGAGGACCCTCTAATTAACACTCCAAATAGCACTATATAGTAGTATATACGCCCTAATTTAAATCCCAGCAACCTAGGAGCCTTAACTAAATACGGAGTTTAATATAGAGGTGGAAGCAGAAGCCTAGATCTGGAGAGAGATATCTAGAGGCTCCGAAACTGCGTTATAAGGAAGTAAACGGACACTAAAGGGCACCGACTTAGCTAACTTAGAGGCCAGTATAGATCTCTTATATTAGGACACCGGAAAACACTTATAATTATATAGTATAATACTAATAACAGTAGGAACGGCGTACTGCTTTACTTTCTATAAGAGGTAGAGTAGGTAGACTCCTAGCTAGATATATTAGCTATCCAGGAGCCGTGGCGGAGGAACTAAGAAAATATAATATGTACTATAAAATTCTACCACCTAGTATACGCGGGAGTAGGCAATATAAGGGTCTGCTTCTATATAAATAAGGCTATTGATATAAATAAGTAGGCGCCTATATACTACTTAGTAGACGTATATATAATTAAGCTAGAGGGCTACGAGAGGACTATCCAGATTTATAATATTTATAACCCCTAATAGACGAACAGTAGTATCTGTGTACTACCGGAGCTGCTAAGGGCCGAAGGAGAATATATACTATTAGGTGATTTTAATCTACACTACCCCTTTTGGGGGGGTGTAATAGTAATATACGCGGATAATGTAGCGGATGACCTTATCCGCGCTATAGAGGCAGCCGGCCTAAGCCTAGCTACTAAGGCGGGCATAGAGATGTAGGTAAAGGGTATATTAAGGAGTACGCTAGACCTAGTATTTACCTCCCCCTAGATTACTAATAGGCTGCTATAGAGTTAAAGATAAGACCGCTGGCATATAGGGTCCGACCACTTTCTTATTATTATAAAGGTAGACGTAGAGACGCCGGAGGGGCCCCCCTTACCTAAAAGACCGCTATAGAAGAAAGCCAATTAGAAGGTGGTGTAGAGCGAGCTAGAGGGCCGACTTTAGCCCCTATATAGACTCCCATGCGATATAAGAGATAAACTAAACGTATTGGCGGAGGCTATACACCAGGTAATTAAAAACACTATAGTAAAAATAGTACCTAATGCGCGGCCCTCGCCGTAAGCCTCTAAAGCATAGTTAGAGGAATGTATAGAAGTAGTAAAGGAAACCCAACAGGCCTTCCGGGCGTGGAAGGTCTCTTAATTAGTGCCCAACTAGATTAACTATAGAGTTGTATAGAATAAGAAGAAAAGGGCAATCTAATAAGAGGCTAATAAGCTATGGAGGAGGACCGTTAAAAAGTTAACAAACAACCCTAAAGGGATGTAGAGGATGGTAAAATGGGCGCGTATAGCGGACGGGAAGCTAAAGGCCCTACTATAGTTTCCTCCTATTAGCAGACTAGGAGAGGAGACCCTATACTATAATAATAAGGAGAAGGCCACTATTCTTATAGAGCAGTTCTTTCCGCTACTAGTAGAGGCGGACCTTAGCGATATACTAGGGGTTATATACCTAGAGCCGTGAATAGTAAAGGAAGTAGTTAAGGAGGAGGACATTATTACGGCCCTAAAGGGGCTTGCCCCTAATAAGGCCCTAGGTCTAAAAAAGATTACTAATTAATTCCTTAAGACGTACGGAGAACAGCTAGCCCTAGTGCTGGCTAAACTCTTTAGCAGCTATATAGCAATTAGACATTACCTAAAACCGTTTAAAAACTCTATTATAGTAGTCCTCTAGAAACCGCAGAAGCTATCCTATACTACGGCAAAGGCCTACCGGCCAATCGCGCTGCTTAACACTATTGGGAAGCTACTTAAGAGAATAGTAGCCAGCTAACTATCTAAAATTGCGGAGGAGATGGGTATGCTACTAGTTAGTTAGATGGGAGTAAGGCCGGGGCGCTTAATATAGATAGCACTAGAGCTACTAACCTAATAGGTATATACGGTGTGGAGGAGTAACCTAAACCTAGTAGCCTTATTACTTAGCCTTAATATCTCCGGGGCCTTTAACTAAGTCTTCTATAAAAGAATAATCTATAATATAAAGGCCTAAGCTATACCCCACTGGATAGTATAATTTATAAAGTCCTTCCTTAAGGATTAAATAACGAGGCTCTTAATTAGAGGATATATAGCATAAATAATATAAACGAACACCGGTATACCCTAAGGCTTAGCGCTGTTGCTAATCCTATTCCTCTTTTTTGCCTATATACTCCTACTAGAGCTATAAGGGGGAACTACTATAGTATTTAGATTTGTTGACGACTCTAATATACTAACGTATAGTAAGACTACGGAGGAAAACTACAGAACTATAGAAAGGGCGCATAAGGTATATACGGCGTGGGCACGCCGGTATAGGGTAGTATTTGCTCCTAAAAAGTACTACCTTATCTATTTTATAAGGAGCTATAAGAAGTTTAATATAAAGGCTATAGCTAATATATAGGGCTTTACGGAAGGCCTAGTTAGTAACCTACGTATATTAGGGGTATAGGTTAACTTAAAGCTTAAATAGGGACCGCACGTTAACATTGTTAAGATAAAGGCAATTACCTAAATAGCCGCACTAACCTGGCTTACGGCCTCTATATAGGGCGCCTCCTTCTAAAAGGCGCGGATAATATACTCCGCCGTGGTCTGGCCGGTAATCTTATATAAATATAATACCTAGTACTCGCCACCGGAGTGGATAAAGCCTAAGGAGATAAGTAAAACTAAGCTGTGCTAGCTAGGCGTAGTATAGAACCTATACCTCCGCACTATTATAGGGGCGTATAAATTAACGCCAATAATAGTACTAGAGCATAAGACGGGGTTTCCGCCGCTTTAGATGCACCTTAAAGAGCTAGCTATAGCCTACGCGGAGAGGACGTTAGAAGAACCGGCAAGAGAGCACATTAAGAGGGAGTGCAACACTATATGGGCTATAATAGCCTACTAACTCCGGCCTAGAATAAAGCTATTAATGCGGCCTACTAGACGGGATAAGCTTAAGAGGATAGCGGCCGCTATCTTAGGGATAGATATACGGCTAATAGACTTATCTAAAGCGCAGTATAAGAGAAGTAGAAGGGCTAGGGTATAAGAGGCGTTTAAGGAGCAGTGGAAAAGGGAATAGGAAAAGTACTAGAGTACGCTTACCTACTATATAACGGCCTAGGCCGAGCTATAGAATAAGGAAGTCTTTAAACGCCATATAAGGCTTATAAAGGTAGAGAGTATAATTAATACGCTACTTAGAACTAAGTATATAGGGCTTAATAGATACCTCTACTACTAAAAAGTACTAGGGCACCTAACTCCGGCCTACCTATGCGGCCATAGCCAACAATTAATAATGTACGTAGTGGTATTTTACCCTAGGTACGCTACTGGCCAGGCGGAAATATATTACTATACTAGAATATCCTTATATAAAGAGCTCCTAACTAAGCTAAAGGCTGCTAAGGTAGTTACGGACTAGTTTATATAGATAAACCTCTTACTGCACCTTTTAGTTGCTAAAGAGCTGGCTAGGGTAAAGAGAGGAGGCTAAGAAGTGCTTTAAGAGGCGGAGAATAGATACTGTAGGGATGGTAGAATATAGTAAAATTTTATAGATAGTAACCTAGTAGAAGTTGGCAGAACTCTAACAACCTGGTAGAATTTAGTAGAACTTATTAACCTAGCAGAATTTAGTAGAATTTAGCAACCTAATAGAAGCTAGCAGAATTTTAGCAACCTAATAGAATTTAGCAGAGTTTTAGTAACCTAATAGAATTTGGCAGAGTCTTAATAACCTAATAGAATTTAGCAGAATCTCGGCAACCTGGTAGAATTTAACAGAATTTGGTAACCTAATAGAACTTAGCAGAGGTTGATATCCTAATAGAACTTAATAAAACTTGGCAAGGTATAGAGCTATATACGTTAACGTAGATGCAAACGACGGAACCTTTTACACCACCACTAGCCTTATAGGCTATTGGCCTACGCCCTACCTAGATAACTAGAGCAGCTAGGAACGGAACCTAGGCCCTAGCTATATACCCCACCGGATAGACCTAGGAGTACGCATTAAGATGGCTTTTCTGTAGCGCCTTAAAGAGACGTTTACTCGTGCTTGGCAGTTACTAATTAGAAGAGAGGCTATATAGGCCGTATAATAAGAGAAGAAGAGGTTTTATCCGGCCTAAGCGGTACGGTTCCCCTCTTATATATGTATATATATATACCCATATAGACCCGCTGCATGGACCCTAACGGGAGCCGCAACAGCGTAATTGAATATTATAACATATATAGAGGTAAACTAGATTAAACGGGAAGTAGGATTTACCTAGTTTTAACAACGATGTCTAAAGGTGGAAGTATAGACAGGAGATAAAAGGGTTAAGTGCTTAATTAACTCTAGAGCGGAGCTTAACCTTATTAAGGAAAGTGTGGCTTTATAATACGGCTTGCCGATATTAAGTCTGCCCTTATAGTTATAGGGTATACGTCTAACGTCTATAAATAGGACTTAGTCTAAGTTTATTAGATTGGTATATATAGCCGCTATAGTTATAGGGGACGTCTTAATATCCACGACTTTTATTACTGTAGGAGAAATGTCATATAAGGTAATACTTAGTAAGCTATAGTTAGTAAGGGCTAGGTTAGTAATATAGCGAACCGTAATAGGCTAGGTATCTTATATTATTTAATTAAAAGATAGTAGAGTTAAAATAAGGTTCTTAAGATCCTATAAGGACGCAATATTCCTTAAACTAGATAAAGGAATTAGTATAGGTAGTAGTTTGGGAAATGTGTAACCGGTATAACCGCTAGGATCGTATCTAGGGTTACTTATAACCCGGCGTATTAGGATAAGAAGGACGCTAAGGACGGAGAGGAGGGAAATAAGGTGCGACTTTGATAAGGATATTTGCCATTCTAGATATCTGCTAAATAGGGCAATTAATAGAAAAAAGAGTATAACGCTAGATGGAGAAAGCTTAATAGCAAAATATTAAAGGAAGTCCTAAAGAAGTACTTAGAAGGAAGGTAGAAGCTAGTATTTAAAGCAAAGGCTAGATCCCTTATATATTAAATATTAAAGACAATGGATCTATTTATAATATAAATAGAAGGCTATAGGAGTAAGGCCTAATAGAACGCTATAAGTATAGTAACTGTGTATAAATAAAAGGCAGAGAAGGTCTGCCTGGTTAATTCGTTAGCACTAGATAGAATAGTTATAGGAGAAATAATAGAGTGGTAAGAAGTGGCCTTGCGTTAGCAAAAGGCGTCTATTTAAGGGTTACCCCTTAGTCTATATAATTATTTCCTTAAGCCGCAGTATACTAAGCTGGCCTGCGGTACACGGCTAAAGCTAAAATAATTAGAGCGCGTAATTATAGGGGACCTCTAGCTAAGAGAATAAGAAATCTTTAAGGCCATATTGTTTAACTAAGAAGAGGCTCTAGCATAGGAGTTCTTTAAGATAGGTTGTGTTAGTAGAGACGTAACTCCACTATTAAAGATTAAGACTATACTGTATAAAGCATAGCAAGTGCTAAACTTCCCTATACTAAGAGCCCTATAAGGGGAAGTAATAAATATATTATAAGAACGACTAGCTTAAGGGACTCTAGAATATTGCGAAAGCCTATATAGGAATCTATGGTTTCTTATAAGTAAAAAGGAATATAAGAAGTACTAGCTAATTAATACGGCGATAAATATTAACTAAGTGACTATTAGGGACGTAAATCTGCTGCTATGTACTAATAAGTTTTCTAAGGAGTTTATAGGGTGTAAAGTTATGTCTCTAGTGGACTTCTTCTCTAAATATAACTAATTAGAGCTAAATATAGAAAGCAGGAACCTAACGGCCTTTATAACACCTCTAGGACTTTTATAATAAACAATAGTACCTATAAAAGGAACGAATTCAGTAGCCTAGTTTATAAGGATAATTACTAAGATTCTAGAGCGATATATCCTATACTATACCTTACCGTTTCTGGATAATATTACAGTAAAAGGACTATAGATAATATATAATGGAGAAGAGAGCCTTTTAGGCGTACGCAGATATATTCTGGAATACATTATATGGCTAGACAGAGTACTTACAGATTTAGAACAAGCTAGGTGTATAATTTTAGGCGCAAAGTCTTATTTCTATAAGGACGAGATTATAGTAGTTGGTTACTGCTATAATAGAAAGGGGTGATATCCGGAAGAGTTAAAAGTCGCAAAGATTATTTACTAGAGAGACTGTAAAGACGTTATATCTGCCTAAGCCTTTATAGGAGTTGTCGTGTATTACCGAATATAGGTAGAAGACTTCGTAATAAAGGTAGAGCTAATCTTCCGATTACTATAAGTAAACGTTCCGTTTGTATAGGGTATAGAGTAGATAACTACTATAAAGACTCTAAAGCATGCAATTACTACCACACCCGCGTTAGTTTAACTAGATTATAGTAAGGGGGCTAGGCTAATTGTTCTCGCCGTTAACGGATATAAGAATAGGTAGGGATGCGGTCTTATATAACTGGACGTGCAAGGTTATCGCCACCCATATTAATATAAGAGCGGTATTTAGTCTTAAGCGAAGCAGAAGTATAATTTAGGAAAGCTTAAATATCGGGCATTACTGCATATATTAAAGAAGTATTAAGTGTACCTATACGGCGTCCGCTTTACGGTTAAAATAGATACGAATACCTTAGTTATATAACTAAATTGTGCTGCTACCGATTTACTAGGAGCCTTAATAACACGATGGCTAGCATAGATTTAGTTATAGGACTTTAATATTAGGCATGTTCTAGGGAAGAAGAATAGCCTAGCTAATAGACTATTACAACGACTATTAGATGGCGAATGACCTAATAAGCCGACTAAAGATATTAAAGAGTTTATTAACTATAAACTAAGTGTTTTAGAATATACGGCTAGCCTAATTAAAATAGAGGTAGATCTACTACTAAAAGACTTGTATTTTAGGGAGTCTTAGAAGATTATAAAATAGCTAGTGACCTTATAACGTCTAGAAGAAATAAATACCAAAGAATTTAAAAAGTTTAAATAACATGTACTAAAATTCCTAGTGCGCAATTAACAGCTCTTCCGCCAATAGTTAAAAAATGTACTAATGCGAAGGGTAGTTAATAACGAGGACGCTTAGTAAGAGATTATTAAAAGCCTTTATAATTAAAGCGGATATTACAAATAAGAAAAAACGTATTAGAGGATCTTAAATTAATATTAGTAGCTAGGGCTATGGGATCAGATATTATAGTATGTTAAGTTATATCTATAATGCTAGGAGCGACAGCCGGGATAAGAAGAAGAAGTGATATACCCTATATAGGAGTCCACTTTATAGTAATAAGTAGTAGTAGATATTACGTTTATGCCTCTAAGCCGTCTTAGATTCCGGTACCGAGCTATTGCTTAAGAATATATATCTAGATAAGTGGAAGCTTAGGCCCTTTAAAATAAGGATATAAAGATATTATCTGCCAATAGGGAGTATTTAGATAGCTCTCTATAGATAATAGAGGAGAGAATGCTAATATTACCGCTGCGCTTATAGAGCTTTATAATATTAAGAGGGTTATAGCTTTCGCTTACTACGCTTAGGCGTAAAGCTTTATAGAGTAAGGCCATAAACCTATAATAGATGCTTTAGCGAAAATAGATAGCTTATAGCTGGATAATCTTTATACCATTTTGTGGGTAGATAGGATAACTATTAAGTAGCCTTTGGGAATAACACCGGTAAGAGTTATATACGGATATAAGTATATCCTTCCTATTAAACTCTATATACCTACTTAGTAGACGCTACCTTAGTAAATAGTCCGGACTATTATAGAGCTACTAGCACTTTATATAAAGTAGTTTAACTAAAGAGACGCAGATATAAAAGAGGCTATCGCGCGTATAAGACGACTAAGGGTAGTAAATAAGAAGTACTTTAATAACACCTACTGTATTTGCTAGGACGGATTTAAGGTTAGAAATATAGTTATACTTTATAACACGTAGCTTAAGTAAGACTATTCTAGTAGTTATAAGTTAGATCTAAAATAGCTAGGCCCGTTCTGTGTATGTAAGAGTTACCCTTATAAAGGATAGTACTTAATTAAGGATCTTAACGGCACGCCGTTTTATGATTAAACTCTAGGAAATAGATTAAAGAAATTCTATTAATAATAGATGTCTAAGGTCCGCTAGAAAGACTAGCTTAACTAATTAGGCAGAACTATACTATAAGAAATAACAGCAGAGCCAGAACCTAAGGAGGATGCTATATAAAATCTACTAGTATCGCAAC
>Ga0307515_10009092_pt1 | contig 19278 bp, 11 predicted proteins | sample 17_EM_MG_FD_194513 | JGI IMG/M metagenome (GOLD analysis project Ga0307515, IMG submission 194513) | Populus trichocarpa ectomycorrhiza microbial communities from riparian zone in the Pacific Northwest, United States - 17_EM | ecosystem: Host-associated > Plants > Roots > Unclassified | place...
AGTTTTACTAGTTTCTAGCACTCAAATCTGCTAAGGATTTGCCCTAAAGCGGCTAGATATCCCCAACTGTAAGCTTATAGCTGTAAGACTATCTAATTATAGTGGTCGCATTAAGGCTAGCTCTTAGTGGTTTTGCTAGTTCCTAGCACCTACTAAAGAATTGCCTTAAAGCGCTATTTATATATAATGCATACTGAGTGTAAGGGATGGCGGGTAGGGAAAGCGAATTAGCTACGTAGTGACTGCGTTTGATATTCGCGAATATTGCAGGAGGTCTTAGTATTATGCGTTGCTGAGGTAGATGCTGCTAAGTAATATATAAACGCTAGTATCTATCTATCGCAGTCACGTAAGGGGATATTTAATTTTTATATAATTGGGAGGCGCAGGGCTATAAGGTTGCTCTAGGGCTAGTTCTTAGCAGTTTTACTAGTTCCTAGCACTTAAATCTGCTAAGGATTTGCCCTAAAGCGGCTAGATGTCCCTAAGCGAAGCTCCTACGCCCAATAAGACATTACCGTATTCTGCCATATTCTGCTATATTATTATATTCTGCCAAATTCTGCTACCTTGTCGCATTCTGCTAAATTCTACTATATTATCGCATTCTGCCAAGTTTTACCATATTATTGTATTCTGTTATATTCTGCCAACCCTAAGTTATAAGCCAACTAATTAGGATTTTTTATGCCCGGTATAGAAAATCGCTATTAGTTCGCTTACTACTAGCGCCTTAATGGCCCTTTTAATATCTTAACCTACTACCTAGTAATTCTTACGCTAAGAGCGGTACACTACGCTAGAAGTAAGAGTTAAGGCGATAGAGGTTAGTAGTCTTAGTCCTAATATATAGGCGAAAGGCTTTTAATAACTACTAACCTAGCTGCTAAATTTACTAATATAAATACCCTAAATCTTTAGCGAACTGGGTAGCGCCCTAGCGAAAGAAATAGTTTAAGTAACTACTTAGGTTAATCCTAGTAGCTACTAGATAGGAGGAAAGAATCTTATAAACCCCTAGAGAGGTAAAGGGTTTACCATTAAGACTAAATAAGGGAGAGTTAAGGGGTTAAGGGTCCCTATTAAACAGCTTTATTATAGTAGCGACTGGGCATAATAGGCCGCCTACCGCCGCGATGGCGACGTTAACGCCCTAGTATTACTTATTAGCTTTGCTCTATTTAAGGCGGAATGTTATCCCACTAGGCGTAAAGGTAATATTATATTAAGTGGCCTTTTTTACTAGGAAGGTCGTTTAGTTCTTAAGCTCCGCCATAGTATATATAATCTCGCCTATCCGTAGAAATCTAGTAAATATAAGGGTGAATGCGGCATTAGTGTTAATATCTAGTAGTAATAGGCCGTGTGTTATTACCTGGGCTAGAATATCCCTAGTAATAGGTTACTTATCCTTTTTTGCTAAGGGAGAGATAGCAGCTGCTTTGGCGAGTAATTGGTGTACTATAGGATCCTTAAATACTGTAATTAAGATACTATAATCTATATAGCGCGAGCGAATTGCGGAGATGTAGGCTTATAAGGTTTCGGCCTTAAGCCTGCCTATCTATAGCTAGGAGGTACTAAACGCGCGGCGGGCAATCTATTCGCCTAGTTTACGCGGCTTAGCTAGGTAAGGGGAGACTCCTTTAAGTGCGTAGTATAACTCCCAGCTATTAACTGCTAAGGAATAGTTCCTATAGGTTACTAGCGCAAGGCTGTTCTAAAAAAGGAGCGCGTAGAGGTTAGATAGCGTGTTAATATTATCTTTAAAGTTTATAGGCGGTTGTAAGTAGTCCGTTAAGTTTACAGCACCTATTAAAAACTTATTAGCTTTAGTAGTAATAAGTTAAGGGCCTAGTATAGGCAGAACTAATAGATAGCCGCGGCCTAGAATTAAGATAGTGTATTAGCTAAGCTATTTAAATTACCTAAAATCTACTTCGCGGATATTATAATATTATAAGCTATAGTAGCTAATATAATCTTATAGAGCGATTTATTTACTACACTACGGATAACAGTCTTTTTAATGCCCTAGTAAACTACTATACTATTAGTGTAAATAGATAGCGCGCTATACTGCTAGTTGGTAGACTATAAATTAAATGCGTAAGTAATAGCATGCATTTCTTTCGGATTAATATAGTCTACTTATTAACTGGGCTTAGGTAATATGCTAAACGCCTAAGATTAAGGAAGGTTAGCTATATACTACTACTAATTATCCTTATATTTAAGTTTCTTAAAAAGTAAAAGCTGCTAAACCTAAACCGGGTAGAGGTGTTAGTAAAGAGATAAATATAGGTATACTTAACGTTGTTAAAGAATAATACCCTATTACTTATAGTAAGTAGGTTAAGCCAGATATATAAGTCACTTTGCAACTTAGTGCTAAATCGCCTAGGTTTATACTTGTTTATTAGAGTCTCTAGCTAAGCAGTAATAAAGATCTAAAGGGATTTAGAGTAAAATTAACCGAGTTTAATTACGTGGGCGCACTATATAAGATAGCCCGTAAGCTGCTAGGCTTAAAGAAACAATAGTAAGCCGTATTAAAGTGTGGTAGTAACTTTCTTAATAGCATGTGATTATTTCTATGGTAATAATCGCGTTTGCATTTATATGGTGTTAATAATATATCCTAAAACTTTAATAACAGTTCCTATTATATCTTTAGAGCCGTTTTAAGGGATACCTAGGGAGTTAGTAATAGAGATGTAAGTCTAGGTAACAGCCGCTAAGTTGTTTAGGTTAGTAAAAATAAAGATAAAGTTATCTAGGTAGTGTTCTACCTTATAAGGTAGTTATAAATAGAGTATCCAGTATAGGCCTTCCGCAAAGAGGTTAAATATAAGCGGCGCAGTTTAAAGACTAAAGGATAGGCAGTATTTCTGGTAGGTAATACCTTCCTAGGAGAAGCCTATTAATATTCTTGCCCTATAAGATAGGGGGACTATATAGAACGCGTCTTTAATATCTCTTTTAAGCAGTAGATATCTACGACCTATAGAAATAACATAGGCTTAAATAGCGGTAACTGTAGTGTATACTAGTGCTCTATATTCTTTTAGGATTATATTATTAACTAAAGATGCTAGTAGAAAGGAGAGATTATAAATTCGGCGGTATTCTCTATCCAATTTTGGCACTAGGCTAAGAGGTAAGACTATAATAGGCCCTATTGCAATTTTAATGTATCCTTTTTTAAGGTCTAATATTATCTTCTTAGAGATAAGGTCGGTATTATCCTAAAAGGAGTTATGGTTCCTATAAGATCTTAAGGTAGAAATAGACTTAGCTCCTATCTCGTAGCTATAGGTTAGGATACCTACTAAGATAGCTAGTAGATTGCCTAGGTAGTTAGATAAAAGGGAGTGCTATGCTAAAATCCTTAGGGGCGATGGAGAGTAGTAAAGAGCCTTCGCCTCTATAAAGGTAGGGAATAATAGTAACGTATTAGGCCTAGGTCCTAGGCGTATAATTAAAGTTAGTGTTATTATTAGGCTAGACCCTACTTTATAAGGTTCGCCTTACTATTCCTAGGCGCAAGCTTTAGATAATATAGTATAATCTTTACCATACTTTAAGCACTATTGCGGGTATTTATAAGCTGTATTATCGCAGCCTCTACTATTAAACCTGCGGCAGGTATTAGAGGTATAGGAGGTATCTAACCTGGGTCTCTTTAAGGCGGCAAAGCTAATAGCACTAGATATTGTAAGGTATAGCGCTATATACTAGGCTAGCATTTGCTAATTAGCGGGCTCTAGTTAGCTATTAGTTATTATAAAGGTATAATAGTCGAGTGCTAAATTAAGTATATAATCTACTTAGACATACTAGGTTAATAAGGTATAAATTATATTTATCTAAAGAAGTATACTAGCGATAAGGTCTAGCGGGTATATATAGAGGGTGCCAGTAATAACTATATAGTTAGTAAAACCTTTAAACCAGACGCCTTTATCTATAAATAGCTTCCTATCTACCTTTACCTTCCTTATAACCAGAGTATCATTCTTAATCCGTGTCTTATTAGCGATCTTAATTTAAGCGGTATAGACTTAAAGACGGGCGAGGTTTACTAGATTAAAGGTACCCTTAAAAATATCTAGGTAGTCCCTTTTTATAACGCTAGGAAGGCGAAGTTTAAGCGACTTTATACTAGGAGGGAGAGGCTTACTAAGGACATTAGCTATAGTAGCTGTTATAGTGGCCTATAAGGCCGAAGCGGCTAAGCCTAACTATAATTAAGTTATTCGAGCTAGGTGGTATTTATACTGGCAAGCCTCCTCCGCTAGGCGGGCTTTACGCTCTTTCTTATACTTCTAAATCTCCCTTTTATCTCAGGCTTATTCCCTTTACTCTTTAGTAATTTCGCGCTTTTCTACGGCAGTGGCGCGTATATTAGCCTCGGACGGCATTATAGGACTAATGGAGGAGGGTATAGCGGTTGTAGACGATGGTGTAGTTAAGGTAGGTCGTTTAGGTGGGTTTACTTATTAGGATTATGCACGCGTATAAATCTCCCAGTTAGTTATAAGCGGTAATAGTGTTATAAAATAATTCTTAAACGAATAGATAATAAATATATAATAAATATTAATAAGTTTAGCGATATTAAAAGCGAATTAGCCACGTAGTAACTGCGTTTGATATTCGCGAATATTGCAGGAGGTCTTAGCATTGTGCGTTGCTGAGGTAGATGCTGCCAAGCAATATATAGACGCTAGTATATATTTAATGCTATATAAATAAAACCTCTATAGCCCTTAGACTTAGTATTATAGCACTAGTAAAAAACGGCAGATTGTAGCGGATAATTGTAAATAGTTTTAGATAGTAAGAGGCTAGCTTAACCGGAACGTATAATTATTTAATTAATAGTATAGAATGGGAGTTATAGGTAAGTAGAAGGTGAGTTAAAGGTAAGTTAAAGGTAGAATAAGTTTTACGTATTAGAGGATAAATACTTTTAAACCTCTTCTATTTAGCAACTAATTGCTAGTTCTTTTCTAGAGGAGAACTAGCTCCCTTTATAATCCTTTTAAAACGCTAGTAAAACCCTTTACCTCTTATCTATCTTATCTAATATATACCTTTTAGGAGAGCCTATTATAATTACCTCTTCTTTAAAGGTCTTAGTCTTTTAAGACTCTACCTCTTAATAAACTTTTATAGAGCTCCGACTAAAACTACTAGGGAAAGTTCTTAATGGAAAGGTACTCTATAATACGGCTTATCGCTAACTCTTTACTAAAGTAGAACTTCACTTTATTTTTTATTTCTCTACTCTTCTTCTACCCCAGCTCTTTATAATACCTTTATAATAGAATTTTAATAATAACAATAATAATTTAGTAGGATTTACCTTTTTAATTATAGGAGTTTATTATAAATAGATCTAAAGGTTATCCGCTATAATATATTAACTAACTACTATCCCTGTTTACCTAAAATAGGTTCTAACAATAACGTCTTTATTTTAATTTCTTCCTATTTATAAGCTATCGTCTATTATATGTTCTTCTATTAATAATACTATTTATCTTACTTTTTAGTAAATTGTTTTTAATTATATTTTATCTTCTCGCTTCTATATCTCTAGCTATTCTTTTATTACTACTCTATTCTCTTTTTATAACATGCCTATAAGTAATAAGATCTCTATTTTATCTCTTTTAATAATATTAACTTCCTATAGTATTCTCTTATAATAGCTTATAGTTATACTACGCGTCCCTAAAGTAGCGGCGGCATTATTCCTCCTTTAATAGCGCCTTAGACCACTTCTATTACTCCTATACTAGTTTCCCTAAAGTGCTACCGTTACTACATTTATACGCTTACGCTAGACCCGTCCCGCTCCTATAAGATACCGCGCTCTAATAAAAATAAATCTAAGTATTCCTATTATCGCCGCCGGAGAAAGACCTACGTCCTAGTATTTTCCATTCTATCCTATTTTAAATTTCGCTAATTATATTAGATCTCCGCTATTTACGCGTATAAGACTTATAAGCTTTAGCGCGTTATTAGAGATTTCTGCCTATATCTAAATAGTAATAGATAGGGGTAGAAGGTGTCTTCTATTACTTATAGTCTCTTTAATTTAATAAGGGTTTCTACTACTATATATACTATTCTAGTTGGCTTAGGAGTTTGCAGGATTTTTTTAGCGTCTGTGCGTCACCCCGTGTCACCCGAATCTTCTGCGGAGCGTCGGATTTATAAGATAACGTATAACCAGTGGTGGGGGCTGCATTACCTTAAAACAATGTCAGATCCTACAAGTCTTCTATACCACGAGGCTACGGAGCGTCATGGCGTCCCTGGAGGATCAGCTCAAGACTTCAAGACTCATCTAAAGGCACGTACGAAAGCTGGAAGCACTAGCGGTTGCCCAGGACCTTCATGCGATGCAGTACCGCGGTGGCTTTATACCTAGAGATGCTGGTAAAGGTGGTAGCAGTAGAAATTAAAATTAATATATAGCTAACTACGAGCGCTCATAGTCCCTTAATTCAACTAGCAGTTCTTCGAGCCTATCCTGTCTTAAGTATAACCCACCGGCAGCATAGTAGAAGTATCTTACCGCGTACTAATCGCATTCGCTCTCTACTACCGCCGCCCGCAAGAAATCCCCAAAGTTATTAAAGTAGTGGCGCCGGAAGTAATAGTTTCGACGCAGCCAGGCTTTAACATCGAAAATGTAAGTTCGATAGAATTATAGTCGGGAGAGTGTAGTAGTATATAGCGAAGCGTGTGTCCGGTAGTTCGAATGGCCTCACTAACACTCTCACGGCAGTGCGCAGAGCAGTTATCAAAGGACAACACACATCGGCCCGCCATCGAACCTCAGCTAGAGCGCTAGGAAAAGGTGGTACTGCAGCCAATCCAATACTTCTTACGTTGACCAGTAGCCCTTCTTTATGCCTATACATAGCAGGTAGCCATCAACCGTATATGCAGGCAAAATCGACCATATTTCTCCAGAACGCGCTATATCTTCCCGGTATTAGTACCTCAGCTTTTCATCACGATTCTAGGATATCAGCCTCATCTTCTTCTAGCTCCAACCCTCGCGCGTTAACAGCCGTGAGACTATTAGTCGGTGCACTAAGACACCGGGATCCATCCAAAGCCAACAAGCCATCTCGTCCTACAGCATCCACCTATTAATAATAAGCCCCTCCAGCAGAGCGTTCTTATCCGCAGTAGTTATCTTAAATAGCGCTTCAAATTTGCGCAACTAATGGCGCCGCACCGAGTCGTACAAAAGGACAGTATTATGGGGTCGATATACTATGGAGATATCAACCTAGAGGTCCTCTACGATCTAATTAAACGGCCAGCCCATCATTATAAGGCAAAGAACGCGTATGCGCTTAGTAGGATACATCCCATGCTTCGTTCTCAATGTGGCAGGGGGCGCAGGACCTGGGTTGAGTATCTCATCTAGAGGGCGCGTCGTACGCAGCCCTACTGGGTGTCGACTTCCCAGGCCGGCTGTTCGACTCTATTACACCAAAAATTTGGATTAGTGAGCACTTCTCATACATTTCTACAGCCTCACTTACAATTTCATATATCTAGGAGACGATATCGTTGAAATTCCAGTGATTTCTAGCTCTCACCTATTTCGTGTGGTGATGCGAAATCAAAATCATGTGCCAAGATCGGCAAGAGTTGTGCACAGGCTAAACGCAGTCCGATCTATAAGATCTTTTTAATCATTGTCAGGCTTCTCTTTGTCGTCACTTGGGTGCGGAACTCAAGGCTCAACTACTTGCCTTGACTCTAGGCTGCCTTCGAGTGCTTGCACTGCCCCGGCGATTCTCCGATGCAAGAAATCCCTTTGTCAGATGGAGATCCACGTGTACATACTATGGCGAACAACGGCCGCCTCAGGACCATCCCACATGGAGAGTCTGCACAATTCAACGTCTATACGCGAGACAATCCAGTACCGTATAGACCGATGAAAGATAAGCTAATAGAGGAATGCAGCTTGATGGCATAGGTTACAAAACGAAACGAGTGACATAAGCTACAGCTAGGTTCTATTGGCCTATTGCCCTACGTGACAAAAAGGCTTCTCACCGGTCTATACGATATTCTGCCTTCTTTCCGCAGCCTTGCTGCACTTCTTGACGGCAGTGTCAACCTTAGTTGGGATAAAATCTCTCCACGGGATGGTAAGAAGAATAAGTGAATGTGGTCAGCGTGCGCATCTTCTTCGATTTAGCAACCTTGTCCCACTTTCATCACTTCATTTCTCAGAAGGACAAGACTCTTCATAACGCTCGGCAGCAGGCATAAAGGCGAGCGTGGATCATCGAAACGATTTGGCACAGGACATAGCTTTAACTAAGAACAGTCGACAATAGGTGCGTCTATTCTTTCCATGTTCATATCGCCATCTTCGCCTTCGCTATATTCCACTTATGCCTAACTTGATTTGACCTCGTGCATCTGAATCTTGGTGTCGCACTGGGAAGACTGGGTGGCGGGGCAGAACCTTGATCAAGTCAGAGAACAAGAGGCCAAATGCGGAAGAGCAATATTTCCTTTAGACTCACCATAAAATCTCATCGTTTTAATGGTTTCTTACTAACTTCGTATCTCAAGGGTACTCAAATCCTTTCCTCGTCAAATATGGACACCAACGAAAGGGCTCCTTCACGCGGTTTAACCCGCTCAGTTACCTGGTTGGCCCAATTAGAGCCCAGTGAACTCGTGAAGAATTTCATCAGCAACGAATATTACTTTGATCACTACTACAACCTTGCTAAACGCGCCGCCGACCTCATAAAGGAGAAGCTCGCAGCTGAAAAAGGAAAGCCCGATGGGGAAAGACTTCATGCCAATATTAGGTTTCGAGCGAAAGAGCCAGATAGTCTCCGAGAGAAGTTGATCATGCGAGACCAGACGGAGCATTACGACAGCTCCGAAGCCATCAAGAAGGATATCCACGATTTTGCAGGAGTACGCATGATCCTCTACATGCCTAGTGAACCCCAACGCGGTAAAGCTGATGCGATGATTCGAGATATCTTCGGGCAAGACATCAAGAAGAGGCTACATGAAGGTTTAAGACCGGCGGAATTACAGGATGAATCACAGGGTCAGAAGAAATACAAACCTAAACACCTAGGTTACGAAGCAGTACATTACCGAGCCCCCATGAAAGAGGAGTACAGCGTACGAGATGGTTATCACTTTATCCCGGGTGATAAGGTCGAGATACAGGTGGTCTCGGCACTCTCCCATGCCTGGGCGGAGGCAGGACATGATGTGAAATACAAGAGCTACGCTTATGGGCCACCCACTTTTCAAGAAGAGAGAGTTCTTGACGCTCTCAATGGCCTTGTCCAGTCCGGAGATCTACTTCTGGAACAATTCCACGATATGGTCCTGAAGCGCACCTTTACGAGGTTTGCACATGTGCATGACTTTGGCATCTACCTCGACAATTTGGATCTGCTTGTAAGTTCGGAGGAAACACGAAAGTTTGAGGAAGGGCCCCTAGACGTGCTTTTAGAATTCCTCAGGCTGCAAGACAAGGACTATCCGCTCGCTGTACGCAACGCAGTCAAAGAACTGGGATTCTCGGACGAGCCAAAGCTAGATGATGTTGTGGCTACATTTCAGCCTCCCTTTAAGCCAGATGATAGCATGACTGCAACCCTATGCCTGATTTATCGTATGCTGCCCCAACTTACGGACGATAAGAAGACGGAAAGCGCACCTGGCAGACGGTGCCGCGTTATGATGAATGCTCTAACGTTGCTCCAGGACTTTGCTGGTCAGGGGGAGGCCGCTAACAGGTTTTTGCGGGAGAAGGTTGAGATGACGGACGAAGTGAAACAGAGCCTCAATTTTGTCTTGACGAGTACTCGGCGACAAGCCGCTCTTAGTGCTGATTATGAGGACGACCAACAGAAGATCAAGTCGGACCTACATGCCGCGTGGAACTGGTTTCAGGATCAAGCCCATGATCGAACATCCATATGTGGTCTTGTATTCAGATTGGCAGTGATGGGGGTCATCAAAGACAAGACCTTGAAAGCCTCGCTTGATCAGCTCGACATTGGGCCCTTGTCAAGGACCAGTACTGGTTGGGAAAGCGACACGGATCATAAATAAGGTCTTAATTCACAGCAATGTTAGCCAAGGGCTAGCAATCAAGCATTCTTCCTTTTCAGCATATTATCTAGAAGTCAGCTCCTCTTGCTTTGCTTGGTTATTAAATCTTGTCATAACGGATAGTTTTGTGGCTAAATAGATACTGTTAGTTAGGGTAGTCTCTTTGAGCTCGGCGACGTGCACGTGATGGGTCACATGACGGTGCGCGGGTCACCTTGTCGATTTATCTTAAGTGCCCCAGACCCTCGTTGAGGAATTTACCTCTCACTTTATAAATATTATGTAATTCTGTTATAAAATTCTGCTAAGGAAGGCACCGTGCTTAAGCGATCTAGCCAATTAGCGCACGTGCGAGGCAATTCCTCTCCGAGGGTCTGAGGGAAAATAGGCGCGTTTTGCACCCTTAACGTAGGTAACGGGGTTTTGACCGCAGCCTGGGTTATGACTGTTTTGAACATCAAAACTTTACCTAGGTTATATCTATCACGCCTAGGTAAGCCTTAGCACGACACACCGCCTTTTAAATGTATGTGTTGCTTTAATTTTGGCAGAACAACAAAACTTTACTTAAAATAGCAGGCGGTACGCTAGCGCGGTCAAAACTAGGGTGCGGTCAAAACCCCGTTACATACGTTACACCTTATAGTTTTCTTATGCTTTTAAGATGGAACTTCCCCACCATAACTTATTTTTCCCTAAGATTAGGTAAGCTACTTCTTATTATAGCTAAGAAGTAGCTTACCCAATCTTAGGGAAAAATAAGTTGTGGTGGTAAAAATGCGATTAAGGTTCCGATATAGCTGGTTGGGTAAATACGGGTTTAAAAACGCGTCTTTGAACTTTAAGGCTGTACTTCGCCCCATAATACGTTAGTTAGCTAGTTTAATTAATTAGAATATATTAGTAGGAGAGGTTACAATGTAAATGCATCGCAAACTGTAGTAATAGCTGCTGAATTGGCCCTGGTATAGCTATTTGAATTTAACATGCGTTGGAGATGGCATACGAGTTGCACCAAACACGCGCCCATAAGTTCTCAGACGCTTCGCAGAGGAATTGGGAGGGTTGCAGGGGGGGTTGCAGGGTGCTGAGTTATGCAACCGCCACAAATTCCTCGCGAAGCGGCTGAGGCACCTGAGATAATTGTAGATATCTTCTCGGGCCATCGAGCCCCTTAGATTCTTCCTCATAGTCTTTTATATATTTTTTCCGCCATGACAGCTTCTTCCTCATGGATCCTCTTATTTATATATTCCATGCCAGCCTAGTCACTGTCCTGACAGATAAAATATTCAAATCACGCTATTTATCGAAGTCAACAAAATCTCTCCAGCTCGCTTCAAATTCATCATTATATTCCAACTCGTCTTGTCCAAATGATGATCCAGGTCTTAAACTGTTCGATGGGCGAGAGTTTGGGGCTGCCTGCTTCGTGGCGTTGCGATCAGCTGAACGCTTTTGACAAACCATTTCGGGTGTTTCGATGTTAAATATGAAGTTAGCTTCAACGCCATGAATCAACCTAGTGGACTTTCGAAGCAACTGGTCGATGTCTTCGTTCCCATGCCTCCTTACCAAGTGCTGTTTGAAGTTGTCGAGACGAGTCCATATTTTGTCCGCCTTCTTACACCCCACAGAAGCACACCTGTAGCCTTCACCAGCGCCTTGGCTCATATGCACTGTTTTCTCGTGTCTACAAAGGTCATACTTGTGAGTAAACTTGCTCTGACACTTTGAGACTGTACAGTTGTATATCTTTTCCTCCTCAACAGATTTCGTAACTTCGAAACCGCTCATTGAACTCAGTGTAGTTTCAAGAATTTCGGGCCTTGAAATAAGGTCCAATGACGGCGAGCTTGGAGCAGTCCGGCTCACAGAAGCAGTAGTCTTTCCGCAAATATTTTCATCGCTGCGTCGACCTCTCTCAATCTCCATAAAAGAAGAATATTTCTTGTCCCTATGCCCAGAGACCAGACTTTGTGATGCTTTAGCGCCTTCGCTTAAAGACTTAACCCCAGTAAGTCCTCGCTCAAGCTGGGGAAAAGGTATACGATAGCAACTCTGAGCAATTTGTTCCAAGCTCGATGCAACATTCATCCCATCTGAATGTGTTCGGATGTGTTGGAAGAATTTGTCCTTCCGACTGAAACCTTGGCCACTAAACTTGCACACTGAATGCGGGCAAAACCACCTGCGCGACAGCCCGACATGGAGTGAACGCTTATGTCTCTCAAGGTCTTTTGGATATCTAAACGCGCGATCGCATTCTTGACATTGTGAGAGAAGGCTAGGTTTCTGAGAAGACGTTTTCGAGGGCTTGACAGGCTCTATCCGGCGTTTGGACAATGGCACTGACGGCGGCTGAGGAATCGAGATCGGTAGATGAGGGGTCGTATCTGCGGAATAGGTATCTGAAGGAAATTGACGGGGAAGCATCGACGAGCGCTCGGGTCCTTCTGCACTCTTGACATCGTCACATGAAGTGGGGGCCCTAAAACAGAACCCGCTGGTCCAACTTGGTAGAGGTTCGGCTGGGCAGCTGGTCGAAACTGGCGGTCCGTTTAATTCATGCACGCAGTTCTCTGGAAATTTTGCAAAATTAAGATTCAATATTGCCGTAGGCGATTCGCAATGAGTATTTCTATCGCTTGGTTTAACATCCGCTGTCCTTGACAAGCCCCAGTTACTTGACTGCTGTCCGTCCAGAGCGAAGTAAGTCGAGTCCCAAAAATATTTATGGAGCGAGCTTGCTCCCCAAGTCTGCGAGACAGAGTCCAGTAAGGCAATGTCTGACATGTCCATCAAGCCTGCGTGCAGACCTTGTGCGCACATTGTTTCGTGAACCAGGTACCCGGAGGGTGTAGGATTTGTAGCGAGGTTCTCCCGCTAGTCTGCCGATCCAGAGGAGGTAAACATAGGTTTAGAAGGTGAGAGGTTTGAGTAGATCGATCGGGTCTATCATATCCGCTACGTTCGTTGCGTGTAAGAGGGAATAACGACGACCAAGAGCGTACGGTGGTCGGAAACGGGATTCAAGAAAACACCGGTCGCCTTCGCCCCACATACAGAGCGAAGGATGAACAATCAACGAGGCAAGGGAGTTGCTGTCGGGAGAGTGGGTTTCAAAGATGCTGAGGAAGAACAATAACCTGGTGTAAAATGAGCCTTAAAAGCACGACAACTTGATCTGTAGCACCTTGAGTAACGTAGCTTATGGGCTTTTCACGGTTGGGGGGCTTTTGACGGATGATCTTGCTGCTTACCTATTTAAGCTTAGGCAGGGATCAAGCTGCGTCAGCCAAAGCGCTTGCGATCGCTGCGCAATCGACGGCAGAGGCATCTACTATTACATTTGAGGCAGCAACGGCTCACTCAAAGGCTTTAAAAGCAGCTGCATAAAAGGTAGATGAAGAGGTCAATACACAGGTAGAGGTAGAGGACGACGAGCAGAGCAGTTCGAGCGACAGTGAGATGTCAGATGTGGACCTTGGCGTGGATATGGGCAACGTCGTGCAGTCGATCGAGTAGAGCTTCCAATACAAACACTATAAAATGTCGCGATAGAGCCTTGATTATAAAACTAAAGCTTCATTTTATTTATATCGTAGATAATGCTGCGCGATGCCTTTTATTAAGAAAATGCCTGCAATTGAGCATTGAGGCATTAGTTTTGATGTTCAAAACCGTCAAAAGCCCATAAGCTACGTTACTCGTCTTCCTTTGCCTCGCTGTCGTTTCGTTAATTAATCTGCTAGCGCGCCAAGCCGGCTGTAGCACCAACAATAGAAACCTGCCTTCCCGCTTCGATTCAACAGCGATACATCCCCAACCCATACCTCTCCTCGTACGAAGATATCTGAAATGCTTCATGCCAGCCGTACACGATAATTCTAATCCTCTCACAGTCCAGACGCCGAATAATTGAGCGTTGTTATCCGTACGGCGCCCTCCCGTGTTCGTTGTGCTAGCACTATCCACTCGCCTAGCTCTGGCCAAGCTCAGGATACATTACGTCTTAGACGAGCTTCTCACCTCGCCCACTCCATACGCGCCACCACGACTATACTGTGTCCAATCGGTTGACTCTACATTCTACTTACCTAAGGCTAAGTGAGTGTTCACTCGCCCGCGACAATCCAACTCGGGTGCTGACACTGGGTAGGCCTAGCTCCGCGCAGGTAGCTCTGGAAAAGAAACCAGAGAGGAAGTAAACGAGTAGCTCCGACCGTTATCGCTAGTGCACTTGCTCGATCTAAGAAAATCTCTAAACATGACTTCCTATGCAGGCTCCAAGCTAGAAGTGGAAGGTAAGCATCTAATACTCTCTCCCAGCACTTAAAGCCATCAACGACGGTGGGAATGAAGGGAGCATTGCCGCGGGTCTCGTTTCCAGTCGCAGAAGCCGAAACAGCGCGCACTAGCTGTTGAAGCTTCTCTCTCTTGCTGTTCAGGTTGGCAACATGGTGGAGCTTGGATGGTGGAAATTAAATCTTCGTTAAAGTCTGCTATGCGCGAAGCTCCGTGTTGCTGGGCCGAAACCTAATCCCTCAGCGTCGAGGGCTCTGCAGCCGACACCCCCGGCTGTCCTAGGATGGGTTGCAGCGGATTTGACGAATTTCTTGGTAGCATATCCGTGACAGTGCTAATAACATATCTACAGGTATCGCCACGGCGAAACAAATTAATAAGGTTGAAAACGCCCTCCGTCAATATAATAGCTCGAAGGAGCTTGCAGACGCTTTGTTTGGACTCGTCGAGTTGCATATGTCGCATATCGACGCCGGGGGGAAACGCGCTGAAGCTGTTGCAAAGTTGATCACACAGATGACAACAGGCCCACTGGAGCATCTGGGGAAGAACGAGTTCTTCGAAAAGGGGGCTGCAGACTTTCTTAAGACGGATGAGGGTAGGACGTGGTGTGAGTGGCGAGCCTATTCCAACATTAGAGGTCTCAGAACATATTTGCTCACAGTTGGCAGTAAATGATTGGTTTCAACCATATGCGTCAAGTACCGGAGGTGGCACGCGCAACACGCCTGGGATAGCTGGAGGCCAAAGACAAGAGCTTGCAAGGCAGGGTGCAGCGGCCAGAAACCAGCGTGAACCCCAGAACGTCAATGAGACGAGCATTCGTCGGACGGACCGAAGGCGAGGAGGCAGCCCGGGCAACCACACGCAGGCAACCGGCACTCGACGTAGAGCAGAATTAAATCCGCGTCCGATCGTGAATGGTGAACATAGCGCAATGACGTTGGCGTTGAGAGGTCCTCTTACGATAACGGGGGAACTATATGAAGCCAAAGACATCGGGAGGGTGGGCCAGACGCGACTCGCAGCGAACGAACCTCGTCGTAGCCAACATCAAAGGGGCGCCAGCGATGGTCAGTTGCCGACACTACCCTTATGTATACTGTGCGGCTCGTCACATCCTGGAGTGTGGACGATTGGGGATCCGTCGATTTTAGTTCAAGTGGTCGGTGGACACGTAGGCAAAGTCCAACATGCGGCGAGAGATCCAAGGGGAGCAAGAGGACTGAGGAAGAATGACCTAGTAATCGTCTCGTTACTTTTGGTAGCATTTGTCTTCTTTATAATGTTCTGGTGATCGTATTATTAGGGAATGTGTTTTATCTGGTTGTTTCTGGGTATTGGGAGACTTACGAGGGCAACGTGAATATAAGGGATCTTAGGCCACCAAATAGTTCATAATAATTAATCCCTATGCGTCGTTTCATGCAAGGCTTTGAGAGAATATCTTGAGAAGCCTTAGGCATTCACTCCCTCGGCCAATCGGAGGTGACATACACCCTCCTGTCAAGTCCGGTGGTTAGCGCAGCCACGTCTGCACGGCCCTTTTGTAGGGGAAGTTTTGGTATTTTTGCTGTTTAAGGGAAAGTAAGGCCGTGCAGACATGGTTGCGCTAACCACCGGAGATGATAGGAGGGTGTACATGCTAGTGGAGGGGCCACCAATTAAGTGAATTGCCGGCAAAAGGCTGTGGCACCATCCTTCCAATCTTGTGTAAGTCTAGGCCTAATCCGGCTAAAATTAGGTTGGGGCCCCTCTCTCACCTTAGATTCGGTGAACCGCGATGTTATTTGCCCGGTCACAGACTTGTTGGAGCTACCAACGCCTCGTGCCTTGCCAAGGTTCCTCTGGAGTGTTTTTGTTGGTTGTTACTACGGTATCAGGCATAAGTTTCGTTAGTACGTCCCGTCTGACATGGATGATTGACAAGGATAAGACGGGCCATCTGACCAATGATGTAGGATAATCTTTGAAAGTAACCAATGACAAAAGAGGAATTCTTTTGCCAAGCTCTACGTATGCTAACAAAACTTAGCCTGATACCGAAGTACAATATGTACAGCGTCCTGGCGCATCCGGTGGTTGGCGCCTTACTAGTGACGCCTCTCGGGCGGAGACCCTCATATAGATTAGTATGAGGTTCCCCATCTTGGCAGCGAGCTTTATAATACCTTAATATTAAAAATATATAAAGCTTTTTAAAATCAATATTGTTTGCCAGATTGCCTATATACGAATACTTCTAAAGTTATAGTAGCTAAATAAGTGTTAAAATTAACGCTTAACAATTAAACGAGTATCTAAATATCTCCTCTAACATCGGGAAAATATTCGCAGGCTGACTTTCAAACTACCCGTCAAGTAAAAATCGAATACTGCCAACTAGGCCAATTGGCTGCCAAATGGCTATCGTTGACGTAGTTGACGCATTTGACGTTTTTGACACGTAACCTACGCGCAGCCTGCGCGGAGCCTGTTATCTCAGGTGGCCTCAGCCGCTTCTCCGAGGAATTTGTGGCGTTGCATGGCCCCACTCCAAAGCCACAGCCCCGCTCTGTAAACTCGTGCAAACTCTTGAGCCAATCAGCGGCCACACTAACTCCTGCAAACTCCTGAGCCAATAGAACCTCGCGCTACCCCTAACACCCCCCAAATTCCTCTGCAAAGCGTCTCCCGCTGAGGTGTAATGCCAAGCTGCACCGTGCACGAACACCGTGCTGAGCTATACGCGAGGCATCAATAGAGCATGTAAATAGACCAAATAAGCTGCGATTTTTGCCCTTTTTAATGCCATACAATGCCGCGCATATCTAATGATATTGACTACGTGAAGTGGAAAGATCCTCGCACTAAAAAATTGAAATAGCCACCGCTAGAGCTATGGGCTGTACCGCCGTTTACTGCCTTTTGAATAGACAACTACTATAAGGGCGCGAAAAGACTTTGGGGAAGATTCGAAGGAACAATATAAATTCTATCTAAATCCTTAGGTATATAGCTCTTGCTAGGAACAAGACGTTGCGTGAGGAAGAGAAAGGAATAACGAGAGAATCTTATAATTAAATAGTTAGTAGTCTTAGTGGTCAATATATACGCACGTGCGTACGCGGCCTTCGACGGACTTTAGTAGAATTTAATTAATCTGGTAGAACTTGGCAGAAGTTAATTAAGCTAGCAGAGTTTGGCAGAATTTGGTTAAGGCATTAGAATTTATCTATTAAGTGTTTCACTAAGACGTTCCTACTATAACTAGGCTAGTCCCGTTACAACTACTAGGGCCTAAAAGAAGGCGCTATCTCTTAAAGTACTAATTGTAGCGATCCTCTAGCCTTATTCTGCCTATTCTTTATAGATAAGATACTAGATAAATGCGTATATAGAGGCACTGCTTATAAAGTAACTAAGTATATATTAAAGAACTGGTTTAAGCAGCTTAAGCACTATATTTATTATAGTTTTATACTAAAGGGTGGCTTCTATACGATATTTAACCGCGTAGATAAGCTCTTTAAGTATCTATCCCTTAACCTGCCGGCGTCCTACCAGAAGCTGGTCTGTGCTTAAACACTAGAATGAAAATAATATATATAGCTAATTACTATTAATAATGCCTTCTAATCGTACTTCTAATAATATAGGCCTTGTCCAACTGACTCAGTATAACGTTTAGCTAAATTGATATGCTAAAAAGCCACCACTAAAGCCATGGCCGCTGCCCGATTTTACTCCTACGACGATTCGATTTGGTTAATCTAATTGGCTAGTCCTTATTAATAACGGTAGGACGCATTCCGGCGGGTTAAGGGATAGATACTCTATTATAAATTCTAAAGGCTTAGCCCGTATTTAGCGGTTAATAAAACTATTTAGAGATTTATAGACCGTATACTTAAGATTATAAATATACCCAGTGTAACGGCGCTATCGTACGTTACCTGCCAAATTCTACTATATTCTGCCGACCTGCAATTGGCCCGCCCAAAGCTAGCGCCTTGGCGGCTCACTCTATATATTTGTTTACATCGGTCCTAGCGACCCCTTTTCCTTCTCTTTAGCTTAGTATCCTCGTAATACAGTATTCGTTCAAGCTTCGGTTTAGAGGCATTTATTCGAGCCGTGATATTATACTAAGCTCTCCCTACCTTGCCTGGGAAGGCCTAGATAATATCCCACCCCAAAGAAACTTCGTCTGCAACGACGCATTAACGCGCTATACTTAGACACCAAAACAACTCTATATTGCCTAGGAAGGCCTAAATAATATCCTACCTTATAAGCTAGACAGGACTGGACCTATACCCCCAAAATTAAAACTAAAGCGTATAATACCGATAAACCTTAGGAAGCCAACGATAGCACCTAAAGTAAGCTTATCTAAGAGAGCTGCCTCTACCCAAGAGGAACCTAAGATCTAATTAGGATCAGAAATTAAAGATAATAATAATATCGTAGACATACGCGAGCAGATTCGCGCCCTTGCAGCTAGCCAGGAAACTAATTATCTTAAAGCGAGAAATATATAAGAGACCCTATAAGAGATCCTAGAAAGCCTTACGGCCCTATAAAATAGCCCGGCTTCCCCTTCTTAAAGCCCTAGCTAACCTGTTTACTCTACTAAATATAATACACTAGGGAGTACGGATATAATAACGAAGTAATTAAAGTCCGTTAAGCTCCCTAACCCCCCACTACTATCTAACGGGATAGACCCTACCTTTAAGAATTAGAGGATTTAAGTATAAGGAAAGCTCCGCGTTAACCACAACTATTTCCTTTCTAAAGAAGCCAAAATACTCTACCTCTTTAGTTAAACCACTAGGG
>Ga0307515_10009093_pt1 | contig 19276 bp, 23 predicted proteins | sample 17_EM_MG_FD_194513 | JGI IMG/M metagenome (GOLD analysis project Ga0307515, IMG submission 194513) | Populus trichocarpa ectomycorrhiza microbial communities from riparian zone in the Pacific Northwest, United States - 17_EM | ecosystem: Host-associated > Plants > Roots > Unclassified | place...
CAAGACATACAAAGACATACTCCGACTACCGCGTATATAAGTCCATGAATGTACCTGTACTTTAGTATATACAAGCCTCTAGCAATCAGTATTTCAACATCCTACGTGCATCGCTAAGCGAGTGATGCTAGGTGTAGAATCAAATTTCCTTTATAAAAGAGAGAGGGAGAGATAGTATGTATAATAGAACAATATCCAATGGAGTCAAGCGTGCATAATACAGCGCGAGATGAATTTCGAATTGCTCAGACAAGAATTATTTCAGACGAGTGACCGCGGGTGTCCGAGTTTTGTTGTTGGTGGTGGTGTTATTAACATCCAGTGTTATAAATACTAAAGGTGCAAGTTCGAAATTTGCAGCGGACTTTTGTTTATCTTTTATCCTACTACACATTGGTATTTTTCGCGAAGTTTAGTCTGTGTAGGTGCCTGAATGCTAGTGACTCTGTGAATTAGAAGTTAAGTAAACTAGGACATTAATGCACAAGAACCTCCTAGCTCAGCTAGTAGAGAGGTGCTGTAAACACCAAGTGCTCTAAATACCAAGGTCGCAGGCTCAAAACCTGCAACGATAAATCTTTTTACTTCATTATAATTAATTACATTCCGGAAAGCATAACTCAAGTCAGGGCTCTAGTACCGGAACCCGGAAGTGGAGGCCAAGATCGTGGCTATGCTTGTAGAAGTGAATTACTTGATTCTCCTCAGCTAGTAACATATTTTTGCCTCTATGCTTCCGATTATACTACATCACTCGTCGCAGCGCAAGTTGTTCCCTGGCAGAACAAAAGAATGAGCGGGTTTGAACCTTAGTGTTTACAGTACTCATGAAGCTAGCGTTTGCAGCACCATCGTTGGGTTTCGAACCTTGGTGTTTACAGCACCTGGCGTTTACAGTGTCAGTTGAGCTAGGCATATAATCCTGTTTATTACAAGATTTAGACCCTGCTTATGCAAAATAAGGTTTCCAACAATCAGTTTAGTTAGTTTGACGTTTATAGTCACATCATCGAACGAGAATCTGGCAGTTTTTTCGTGCCCAGACTATCCGCGAGCTTGCGAGGGGTGGATACAAACCCCAACCTATCCAGCTGGGCACGGGAGAGATCTAGCGACAGTGATGGCTAGGAGAATATGCACTAGCTGCATGTTTAAGTGTTCAAAAGAGAGCAAAAGAATGGGCGCTACATGTTTGGAGCTTGATATGTTTTACAGCACTCGTGAACTTGGTGTTTACAGCACCTGACGTTTACAGTGCTAGTTTAGCTAGGTATTGGTTCTTGTTATTGCAAGATTTGGATCCTGCTCATGTAAAACAGGGCTTCCAATAATCCGTCCAACGATAATCAATTGTACTAGCATCACTCGGACGAGAATTGGCGGCAGTGATACCAGGGTAAAAAAAGCGCCTTTCGCACGTTTAAGGGGCCAATGGAGAGAGCAAAAGAGTGAACTCTAGAGGTTTCGAATCTGGGTGTTTGTTGCACCAGTTGAGCTAGTAGGCATTAGTTCGTGACTCATACCCTGATCGTCCAAACATGGTTTCCAACAGTCCGCAAGCGGCTATTCCTTGCCAGGATTCAGGAGCACTGCTGTCACCGTGTGGTCGGCTGGCATTCTTAACTAACAGATCGCAGGGCCGTAGTATTCTGTCATGGCGCCGGTTTAGGTTAGCGAGCATCCTGCTGTCGTGCTAATCCCGGCGTATTCGGTCCGTGGAATCCCGGTTATAACTAGCAGGTGGCTCTCTGCAACAGTTATCAGGCTGCGTATGAGCTTTTACCGTAGAACACTTCCCGTTCATACGATTGTCATCGTTACTCTATGGTGACGTTGAAGATGTAGTGCACTCAGAGACACACAGATGATAGTTTCAATTATAGCAGACAAAATGGGTCTGTGCCTGAGTATCGCGAAGAGTTTGGGAAGGTTTTAAAAGTTCAAGGTTCGGGAGCGTTTGAGATATCACAAAGTATCACACGGGTACTCTGTAATTAATCGTCTGTAATGCTTAACTGTACAACATAGAATTGTAAGAATTAAAATCTATATTCTTTGATTTTTGCACTGTTTACGTGTTAAAGTCTGAGGATTGTTTGAAACGACGTACCGTATCCACTCGGATATAAGGTACGCCCCCGATTGGGTTAACGGCTAAATTATTACCACATGGTAATAAATCGGGAAATTAAGGTCTCAGAAGGAATTTTAAACTTACCTATCTAGGTAACTAGTATACCGTATACGACGAGCTAACCTAATAGGGAGCGTACCTTATATCCATGTGGATACGGTACTTTGCTAGGAATGGGTAGAGTACGATTGGCTGAAATATGGGAACTTTGACCAGTCAAGCACCTCGTATTTGTCGTATTCGGCATGTGCCCGAGCACCTAGCCTATCATAGGTTAGCATAGCGATACATCCTAGCAAACTTTAATCTAGAGGTTATTTCAACCCTACTTCGAGAAAAATGAGAAATGTATAGAGTTTTGGGCGGTACTTGAAGCTGAACCTGTTCGGGCGCAAGAAAACGGTACAGAGTTGACGGTGCGCGAGGCTCTGAAGCCTGCGCTTTCCGAGCTTGAAGACGGGCGTGATATACAGCAAGAATGTTCCCCCTGAAGGCGTGATCGGTGATGCCCGAGGCATTAGGACCTGTAGTAGAACAATACCAAGACCCCAGATGTAGAGTACTTGGCCATGGCGTTTGGAGAAACAACAGCATGCCAGAGGATACATAAGTAGCTGTGGCTGGTCAACGGAACGGCTTAGCGACTCGCTCCATTGCCCTGCAATCTGGTGCAGGTGGCGTCTGCACCGCCCCTCAAAAGCGGTATGAGTGAGATCGATAGATTTTCGAGTCAACGCGCATCCATTCGGTGTAAATGACATCCGTGTGCTTTTCGCGTTCGACGAGGGCTGAAAACTCACATCATCATCATCATCCAGTCGCAATGTGTGTTTTCCTTCATTCGGTGCGCGGAAGCGCAGATCGCAAACTTGCAAGCTTCAGCAGTCATCGGCGTCCCCGGCAGATTCTAGAATACTGCCGCATCGAGGCGTCAATGGCCAATCCTGGCTAGCATTAGGGTGACTCGATCTAGCTATTAGCACACCACCGGAGGGAAGTTCTCCCGCCGCCAAGCAAGGTTTCGTTCGTGACTCACGCTTTATCTTCACGACATTCGCCCAGCCAATGTTAGTGCGTGTCCTCGTATTCGGTATGGTGGTGCCAATTAAACAAAGTCGCGAATTAGAAAAGAATAAAGGAACGCGTCTTCCCATGATGTCGCGCTTGCTTCCCAGGCAACCCTCTTCGCTTGCTTGACTGACATCTACTACCCCTCTCTGAATCGAATCCATCACTACACGAAAACCATCTCCTTCGACATGGGCTTCGAGGAGCAGTCTGGTCTCCAGCCTATCGAAAAACCTCAAGATTATACAAACAACAAAGAGAAATCCGTCGAATCGCTACATAAGCCCGAGGATGTCGTTATAGACGCTGCCGGCGAGGATGCCGACAAGGACAAAAAGGAGGACGGAGGCGGTTTCGGAAACTACATTGTATTTCCCCCCCCACTCGTTCGGTCAACGTTTGACTAAGCTATACAGAAACTCTGGTCGTATGCACAGCCGATCGATCGGGTCCTTCATACCATCGGCTTCTTCTCCGCGATCGGCGCCGGCTCGGCTCTCCCGCTTATGACACTTGTTTTCGGAAAGCTGATCAATGCATTCAATGACTGGGCGGTAGGAACGGCCTCATCGGCCGAACTCAACAGGAAACTTGGGAATTTTACGCTGTATTTTGTATACATTTTCGCCGGCAAGTTCACGCTCGTGTACCTGCATACCACATGCTTCACTATCGCTGCGACCCGCATGACGAGAGGACTGCGGCTCGCATATATCAAGGCGATTCTGAGGCAGGAGATTGCTTACTTTGATACGTGTACTCCTGGGTCTGTGGCGACAAGGATCTCGACGAATGCGAATCTGATACAGACGGGATTGGGGGAGAAGGTGGGAATTGCAACGATGGGGTTTTCGATGTTGATTTCGGCGTTTGTGGTGGCTTTTTCACAGCAGTGGAAACTCACGCTTGTTACTGCAACTACGCTCCCTGCAGGTAAGTGGTCCTGTTATGTCTACTGCGGGAATGCTGACGGTTGCTTTTTAGTGGTGTTTCTCGTAGGTCTCACCGTGATGTTTGATCAAAAACTGGAGGCAAAGATTCTGGATATCTACTCGAAAGCCGGCGGTCTTGCAGAGGAAGCTTTGGGCAGCGTCAGAAACGTGGTTGCATTTGGAGCACACGAGAAGCTACAGGCAAAGTACAAGGCCTATCTCGACAGCGCCACGAATTTTGGGATGAAAAAGGGACCACTTCTGGGGCTGCAGTACTCGTCTGAGTTCAGTATCATGTATTGCGCATACGGGTTATCGTTCTGGTACGGCATTCAGCTATTTCTGAAAGGAGAGATCACCAGCGGAGGAACGATTTTCACGTACAGTTTTTGTAGCCCAAGTTTGTCTACGCCTTTACTAACGTGTATCCAGAGTCTTTTTCTCCTGCATCATCGCCACATCCAGTCTAACAATCATTGCACCCTCCATAGGCGACTTTACCAAAGCCTCAGCTGCAGCCAAAGACGTCCTCGAAATGATTGCACGCGAACCCCTCATCGACTCCGCTAGCACTGATGGTGATTCACCCTCCACCGTCAACGGCCGTATCGAGCTCCGTAATGTAAACTTCAAGTACCCCGCCCGACCAACCGTGCAAGTCCTCGACAACATCAGCATGGTATTCGAAGAAGGCAAAACGACGGCACTAGTCGGAGCAAGTGGTAGTGGAAAGAGCACTATCATCGCCCTCACCGAACGTTGGTACGACCCAGAAAGCGGAGAAGTCCTGTTGGACGGTCAAGATGTCAAGTCTCTCAACATTAAGTGGCTACGCCGACAGATCGGATTGGTGCAGCAGGAACCGGTGTTGTTCAACGATACTGTTTTTGCAAACGTTTTGCACGGACTACGGGATGCGGGTTCGCTATCGGAGGAGGAGCAGCGGAGACTAGTGATGCAGGCGTGTGTCGAGGCCAATGCAGATGAGTTTATTAGAGCGCTTCCTGAGGGGTACGATACTGTTGTTGGCGAGCGGGCAAGCTTGATGAGCGGAGGACAGAAACAACGCATTGCTATCGCCAGAAGCATCATCTCTAATCCTAGAATCTTATTATTAGACGAGGCTACTTCGGCCCTGGATCCCAAAGCAGAGGGCATTGTCCAGGCCGCTTTGGACAAGGCTGCGAAATCGAGAACAACTATTATTGTCGCCCATCGACTTGCAACTGTGAAGAAGGTTAAAGGCTTTATTGTTATCGCTATCCGGGGATGCTAACGGTTTCACAGGCGGATAAGATCATCGTACTCAACAAGGGTACCATTGTTGAGCAGGGAACACACGAAAGCCTGCTCGCAGCGGAAGGAGCCTACTACCGGCTTGTCAATGCTCAGAAACTCTCGGTCGCCGTGGAAGATGTTCATGAGCAGAGCGACGACAGCAGCACGGACCCGGAGCCAGAGCCTGTGAATCTCGCAGATATCGATAGGGTCGAGACCCGACTTTCTACTTGGAGTGTCAAGTCGGAATTGAAGCATGAAGATGTGTCCCGGAAGTTTGGCCTCTTCAAATGTCTTGGGATAATATTCTATGAACACCGTCTTCTGTGGGGATGGTTTCTGGGAGGAGTGTCGGGGTGTATTATGGGAGGCGCCGTTTGTAAGTGGCCTCTGGTAAGCGCGGAGGATCTGCAGCTAATGGATCTGTGATAGTTCCTGTGCAGGCTGTTCTTTTCTCAAGGCTTGTCACTGTGTTTTCATACACCGGGAAAAAGCTTGAAGAGCGCGGTAGCTTCTGGGCGCTGATGTTCGTTATGTTGGCACTAGCAACACTTTTTGCGTACGCTTCAATCGGCTACTTCTGGACATCCGTGGCGTTTATCATGAGCCGGGTACATAGAGGTGCATACTTCGGAGCTATGATCACTCAGGATATTGCGTACTTTGACATCCCCGAGAACTCGTCCGGATCATTGACAGGACGGCTATCCTCGGACCCCCAGGCACTTCACGATCTTATTCAAGGGAATCTCGGCCTTATCATCGTCGTGATCGTCAATCTTACCTCATCGATTATCTTGTCGCTGGCTGTTGGATGGAAGCTGGCACTAGTGGTTAGTACACCCTTTAGGAATTGCGAGTGAGAGCTGATGGCGAGATAGGCGGTATTTGGATGTCTTCCGGTTCTGTTCGGAGCTGGATTCTGCCGTATGCGACTTGAACTCTCAGCGCAAGGCCGTGTCTCTAAATTCTTCCTCGAAAGCACCCGTTTCGCTACCGAAGCCGTTAGTTCTATCCGTACAGTTCAAAGTCTAACGCTCGAAGACGAAATAATGGACCGCTACGCCTCCCGTCTCAACGGCCCCGTCAGAAGTGCTTACAAACGCACAGCCTGGATCATGATCCTCTTCGGCCTCAGCGAAAGTCTGGACATGCTCGGGATGGGCCTCGCATTCTGGTACGGTGGCCGTCTCATCGCCAGCAACGAATACACCGTCCAGCAATTCTTCATCGTCTTCATCGCCGTCGTCTTCGGTGGGCAAGCTGCAGGCTTCCTCTTCGGCTTCACAACAAACCTTACAAAAGCCCACGCCGCCGCAAACAACATCATCCACCTCCGCTCTACGCGGCCAGCCATAAACTCCTCAACTGGCGTTGACATCCCCCTTGCACAACCGGAAACAATTCCTGCAATTGAATTCCGTGACGCAAGGTTCACATACCCCACTCGCCCCTCCGTCCCTGTCCTCCGCCACTGCAACCTGAAAATCATGCGCGGCCAGCGCGTCGGCCTCGTCGGCGCTTCAGGTTGCGGAAAAACTACAATCATCTCGCTCCTGGAACGCTTCTATGACATCACCTCCGGCGAGATCCTCATCAATGGCGCCCCACTTGCCTCCCTGGACGTACATAAGTACCGCGCCACCCTCGCCCTCGTCTCCCAGGAGCCAACACTCTACCAGGGCTCCATCCGCGATAACATTGTCTGCCACACTTCCTCCCCCCCTCTCACCTAAGCTAACCCCCGTAGACCCTAGGCACACCCACCAACGACGTCCCCGATTCCGCTGTCGAGGCCGCCGCAAAATCAGCCAACATCCACACCTTCATTCAGAGCCTGCCACAAGGGTACGCCACCGACGTGGGCACCAAGGGTGTAGCGCTCTCGGGTGGACAGCGGCAGCGACTAGCAATCGCCCGCGCGCTGATTCGGGATCCGGAGGTGCTGCTGCTCGATGAAGCCACATCTGCGCTAGATACGGAGAGTGAACGCGTTGTGCAGGAGGCGATTGAGGTTGCGTCGAAAGGACGGACAACGATTGCGGTTGCGCATCGGTTGAGTACGATACGGAATTATGATGTGAGTACACCCATGAGAAGGGGTGATGAGAAGGTGGCTAACTGGGGTACAGAGAATTTTTGTGTTTGATGCCGGAAGAGTGGTGGAGGAGGGGACGCATCAGGAGTTGGTGGAGAAGAGGGGACGGTATTGGGCTATGTGTCAGGGGCAGAGTTTGGATCGGGAGGCGGTGTAGAGGGAGGAGTTTGGGATTGGATTTGGGGTAGATGAATGGTAATGTTTTAATTATGGCTTCATTTTTGTATGTTAGAATTGACTGTTGTGTGTGGCATTTCGTGACGAGGCAAGGCTATACTGCTCTCGTACCCAGACTTTTTCGCCTCGCTCGCACGCTCGGAGAAACAACCCCGAAAGTCTGGTATATGAAAACAGGCTACACTGAGTTCCCTCGTTCTCGGGGTTTTGCGGAGTGAGATTACGGGTGATGAAAATGGGCTTGCAAGTTTGGTTTATGAAGGTTGTCTCAATAGTCTCGGAAACCCTGACGGACTGTCGTACCCCGGCCCTTAATTTCACGTGATTTCATACTAACCGAAATGGTGAGTCTGATCCAAATTGAGATCATGAAGAAAAGTGAGGTGAAAGGGCCTGGAGACATCACCTCATCAAAAATTCAAATTACCTCCAGAGAGCTGAGCTTTTGGGGGGGGTATTAGTTTACATCTACCTGAGTCAATGCTGAGTTTTTTTTAAAAAAATCCACCACATTTGCAATCGCTGCAGCCTTGACCCAAAGCTAATCTGGATCATAGCTTGCTTAACCCAATCACTCTCTTGAACTTTGCACAACTATTTTTGTCTGATTTGTTTAGAGCCCCATATAAACACTTTTCCCCTACTCTAAACTCTTCTTTCCCTGCAAATCCAGTACAAACCTGTGGTGTTGAGATTTTCACCAGGTTGATAGGATTTTGTCCCAGTTGACCTGCGAACTTTTGTGTTGAGCAATGTCTCCAGGCTCTCTCACACCCCCTTTACCCCTGCCACACTCCCTTTTTATCACTTCCACTTTCATCTTAGTGCATATATACATTTGAGACTGACAGACTTCACTCAAATCAGAGGTACATACGTATCCGATCAAGTTAGCGGAATATATACTTCCGTGTTTAGCAGCCAACGCCCCAAAGTGTATATCAAAAACGTACAAATCCAATTAGAAATCTCTGTTTAGATTTGTACTTCCGTATTAGAAACACTGAACTAATCGGGGCCAAATGAATATTTACTCTAGGTAGGTAGTCTTGGGGTGTGGTACATATAGTTCAAAACTATATGATTACATAGTTTCGTGACGGGTTACTTCAGTAGGTATTGTGGTGTACTCGGGTATGGAAGCAGAAATTGGAACGCGTCTGTAAAACTGTGGGGAGGGGGTTGGGAGACAAAAAGATGGAAGATATGATCTTGTTGGTGGTCAAAGCCCCCATACAACAACCGTACCATTCCTTGAAGTTGGGCTTGTTTTGAGCTGCTTAATTTTCGTTCCAGATCTTTTTCCAATTTTGTTTCCATACCCGAGTAACTACAATCAGGCAACAAAAATAAGTGGACACATGAAAATCACGACTTTGTCAACGACCGCACCCACATGCCATCTCTACCTCGATGAAGCATATTAACACATTCTCCCTTCTCACGTTGTTGAAGCTTTCTGGAGGTTGTTGCAACATTCGTGCGTGTGTCAATTGTAGGTTATGGCCACTTATTTGTCGCGCGGCTGTACATACCACGTTCGAAACTAGAGTAGGTACTGCGTGGCAGCAGGTAAATTGATTGGTAGGATTTTGGAGCTAAGTGAGCTTGGAAAGCCCGTTTGATAGGCTAAATAAATTACCTTTGTAACCGTGTTCATTTTTATAAAAAAATACTGATAGCGACGTCACTGGGGGATGTATTTTGAAGTTTTGTCTCCATCAGCAGATGTCCATAAGTCAAAATGTCTCCCCGTACATGACTCTTTACTTGAAGATGCAAATTTGCCCACTGCCAGTAAGAGGCGTGTGATGGAAGGTAAGAAGAAAGATATCTTTAGGAAATACGGGTTCTAGACCCCTAATTACTGTATAGAAATAAGTAAAGCCGAAGTATCATCAAATCCATACCAAATATATTGTTACCGACTGGTGGGGTTCTAACTGGTGTAAATGGTACATTACAAGAAATTCGAAATAATAGCCTGAACCTGCGCTCATAAACTAACGTCTGCCTCCTTCGCAAGTTTAGTTGGTTTTAGGACCGTGTTTGCCGACCGACGAAAAGGAGAGCCGCCCTATCCTGCCTTGCGATAAGACTCTACTTATTTCTATAATAACGTTCCTAACTACTAACTTCAATTAATCAATCAATGCCATAAAGTCGTCCTAGCTACCCTGACCGATGTACGCCTTCCAATACACCTCCAGTTCGGATACTACTCTGTTGTATACTTCATTCTTAAAGCCTTCGTCGTCGAGAGTTGTAGCCATATAGTCAAGTCCTCGAATGCAGTGTCTCGTAGCGTTGCCGTATGTGGGGTCCTCTATTTTCTCAAGAAGCTTATCGGCAGAATCGTATTCGGTATTATCGGTATCGTCGCCATCTGGTTGCTTCAGAACCTCTTCAATGTCTTCGAGTCGTTTCCCAAACCAAAGCTCGACCAATATAATGCCGAGGGACAGTAAGGTTTTGTTGTACTGAACAAGAGGCACTCTCTTTGTAGTTGTTTTGTGTGTGTTGGAGTTATCTCTAGCCGGTCCAAAGCTTCGACGCACCAGGGGTCTCTCAAGATCAGGCTTTCGGATCAAGACAGTCTCGCCAGAAGCTAGTTGGCCACCGGTAGTCTCCTGAGGGAAGTCGATGTCGGTTTTTCCCCAGGATTCACTCAGCCACTTGGTGTCGTGCAAACTCAGAACACCTAATGCCAGTTGTACTCCGAGCTTCAGCCGAGAGGGCTTATCTAACTGTTGATTCTCAAGAAGTGTATCTAGCGAGACAGTTTCACCAATATACCTGGAGCAGCAAGAGGACCCAGAAGGAGGCCACACACGATGCAACAATCCTTCACCACAACCAAGAATGCCCAGAGAGTATTTGCCCTCAGCACGTCCAATCGTTGCACAGAGGTCTTGTATTTCTTGCCCCAGGTCGAGAGTATCCCGCGTAGCCGGCCCTTCAAATGAAACACTCTTCCTTTTTCTGTTCGCCGGTACCGGGGTAAGTCGCTTGGAAAGTATGTACGTACGAACGGAGTTCTTACCTCCCGATTACGCCCGCTATGGTGCCACTACTAGACCCGTGGCTGCGGAAGCCTGCAGGAAGGAAGTTCCTTGCTTGCTCTCGAAGGGAGAGTTTGTCTTTGCGTACCGGCTTACCCTCGCTCGCAGATGTCAGTGTAATAGTTGTAGCAGCCGTAGATAGAATTGTACAATTTATAGTGTTCTCCTTTCCCACGGGCGTGTCACCGCTGTCCGCATTCGAATTATCCCCGGCGGACGTAGAAATCGGGTCTTCTACTGGCTCGAATTCGATTTCTCGCCACTTCCAGGATGTAGAACTTTGGACGGGTGTGCTAATATCAAAGGAGAAGAGCACTTTGAATCTCCGAGGCTTGCTGTTTTTATCCACTGGTATTATTTCTAGTGGTAAACTCGCTGTATGTGGTACTGGGCAAAGACAAGCAGGCTTCTCCCGAAAGCATCTCTGGAAAATCTTGTCGAGATCTATCGCCTGGGTCCGAAGGGAATTGAACAATTTTGCAGCTAGAAGTTGCCTGTTCGATCTGGACGGCGACGCGGGATGTTTCGCTAAGCGTTCGAGCTGAGTGTTGATTTTCTTGATATCTCTCAGGGCGTCTTCTTTCCGCAAGACAAGCCTTATGGTCCGCCATTGTCTTCGAATTCTCCGACTACCTTTGGCCTCCGTCTGAATGTTTTGAAACGTCAGTCAGTAGACTTTTCACCGTACACTCGCAATATCGCCAGATCAACGCTGAAGGTCTCCACATGCCTTTACATCGTCATCTAATCCAAGCTGGCAGTTCAGTTGTAATAGGCAATTTTTGAGTTCATGCACGCCTTCAACGAACGCATGCGCAGTTTTCGGCCCCAGACGTTCCTTCAACTTGTACTGAAATGTTATGTCATCCCATCCCTCACCATGCATCTGCGACGAGACCTCGTCTGCCGACAAAAAGCCCCCGAGGATATTCTCGCTGGTATTTTCGAATATCGCGCTTTCGGTTTCAAGCTCCCTGACAATACTTTTTAGGCTCGATTCCCACTGCCACAAATCCACGACCTTCCGAGAGCCGTCGAGGTATGTACTGAGCCCTTTAACGACAATTGGGAATACCCCTAAGGCGATACCAGTGACTTCAATTCCGGTCATCTGCTTCGTTCGCTGGGTGGGTTCGAGGTGTTCGGTTGGCAATATGTGAGGCTGAACATCAATAAGCCTAGGAACCCAGCTGAAATCCTCCAAAGTGGTTGCACAAAGCGGGGTAGGACTTGTACTATAAGTTCAGCTATTCACCTAAGACACACACCAAGACATCTTCACGTCAATTTCACAATACTCGTTTCAGGTCCATCACTTCAACATGCTCCCAGAAGGCGAGATTTCAATACGTTTATCTTACCGGAACTGTATTAAATCCTTTCAACGACTGTTAGACGTTTTGAAGCCTTCAGCAAGTGTCGTATCGTCTACTCTTAACGACCAGGTTGGAAGATTGAGAGCCTGGGCAGAGAATGCAGGAGCTCATCGTCCGCCTGAGAGTCGAGCGTCTCTTGAGCACCGCTTGCGCGAAGCACCAAAAGTAAGACGAGTAGTCGTGGGTTTACTGGTAGATCTCATCGATGTGTTAAGAATAGGTAACATTTCGAATCTCTCATTAATATTCAGGGTGCGAATAGGTTCTAACCTCGCTCAGCCCTTGCTATAGCTTCTGGAGAGGAAATTTACCGCCCCGAACAATCTACCTCATCGGTCCCATCTGATAGTGAAGAATCTACCTCATCGGAGCCCGATTTGAACCCGCCTACGACAGATCCGCTCGACCAACGAGTTTGTGAAATATCACGCATTATCACCTGTCTTTACAGATTTTCAAATGCAACACGAAACCCAGCGCCTACAGATCGACTTCAGAGGTGTTCTTCGATTGATGTTTCAGCTTACGAGTTTTTTGATCTCCAACATATATCCGAAAAGCTGCCAGCCCTCGGCGATTCGTACTTGGTAGAGCGCCTGGGGAGAGCAAACACTAAGCGACGACAGCTGCTGGAATATCATCGAAGACATCACCAAAAGATCGCCTACTACAATGACGTTGACGACACTGGAGAGGCAAATCTAGTCGGTGGTTCTACAGGGTCTACGCACACTGACATGCACACTACTGTCTCTACCTTGAATCAAAGAGATCTGGAGCCCTTTGACCTTGAGGACGACCACCTGGATACTCGCTCTGAACTTTCCCAGACTTCATTTGCTTCATCGGTTGGAAGCCCAATAGGTCTTCGCGTTCCGGATCCGCTGGTGGCCTTCAATGAAATTCCATTTGAATGCCCGTATTGCTTCACCATAACCACTGCAAGAAATAGAGGTGGTTGGAAGTAAGCTCACCTGTGCTGTTGGGTGGAGATTCTGGGGACACTAATGCAATGGGGGGATGCTTCAGGAGACACGTTTATAAAGACTTGCGACCATATGTTTGCACATTCGCGGATTGCCCAAGATCAGACTACTTGTTTGATACCCGGCATGAATGGTTTGAGCATGAAAGTCTGATTCATAGGCGTGAGTGGTTTTGTAACGCTTGCAAGCAATCATATCCCCAGGCCACGATGTTCAAACGTCATCTCGAGACAAAGCACCAAGAGTCTTTTAGTAGTAGTAAACTTCAACTAGATGTTGTTGTAAGGAGGGGAGAGAGGGCGATCGAGCCTGGGCAATCGTGTCCTTTGTGCGAAGAGAAAAATCTTTCTCCTCGTACCTTTGAGAAGCATGTCGGACGCCATATGCAACAGATAGCCTTGTTTGTACTCCCGGGTCTGTTCGTCCATACCGAGATAATTGACCCAAGCGCTAAAACACCTACAGGTCACGAGGAACAGGAGCTGGAACCTGAACCAGAGCCAGAATCCCAATCAGAACCTGAATCCGAGTCGGACCTGGAATCCGAATCGGAACCCGCGCAGAGCTCAGGGGAACTCAAAAATTTCGACGTGTTCATTCAATCCAAATCGAAAGAAACCGGACCTCCTCCGGGCACACCAGCTGCTGCGCCACCAGTCATCGCTCCCATGGTACCCGAGGATCATCCTCTGGTATCAGAATATAGGAATGATGTGCTACCTAAACTAACAAAAATGATGGACCGTTACTTCTCTACCCCAGCTGGAAGTAAACCTATCGAAGCCTCCTTGCAACCAGGGTCTAGTCTACATAGATTGACTATACACATAACTTACAGAAAGCCCAGGAAGATGCGTCGGGCGATTGAGAAGCTTGGCTGTATCAATCCCCAGTGATTTGATTTGGTGGTTGAGAAAGGGCGCCGGGCATGATGTACAGTACACATAAAAAGTGGGTTTAAAGTATTGCAAAGGGGTTATGACGGAAAATTTTAAGATTCAGGGTTTAAGTATGTGAGATCTGTAGGATACGACTGTTGTAGAGAAAGCAGATTAGTCTTGGACTGCTTGGTTCGAGACTAAAAGCAGATGCAAGTCTACCTACGTAGGTAGGTATCTAAGTATTCTCTGGTCGAAGCTCTCACAATGTTATCTACTTAAGTATTGTAAAGGCCAAGACGCTACGCAAACACTAATCACAATAGGCTAGCGCCTCATACTTTTCCTATGATTCCCTCTTATCACTTCCTGCTCAGTCATGATCATCTCCAGCTCTGCTTCCGCATACACAAGGTTACCTTGAGCCTAGGCTACGACAATCATGTTAGTATTGAGCACGAGCGAAATCGAATTTGAGTCGTAACTTGTTTGTTAGGACGCAACTCTGTCTACAACGTCGACTGGCAACTTAAGGCCTGGTAGAATAGGTTCGTGATACAACTCGTGAGTTTGGTTGACAAAGTTGTGGTTACTAACCTCTGAACTGACTTTCAGCCTGACACAAGCGCAAAGTTTGGCCTCGAATCAGGCTCTCAGTTGTGTACGTGTGCACTAAGATGAAAATGGAAGTGACAAAAAGGGAATAGTGTGGCGAGGGAACGAAGTTGTGAGAGCCTGGAGACCTCGCTCCACACAAAGTTCCCAGGGCAACCCGGTTAAAATTTCAACACTACGGGTTTGCATGGAAAGAAGAGTTTAAGGAAAAGAAATCAACTTTATATGGGGCACTAAGCAAACTGGACAAAATTTGTGGTGTAAAGTGATTGAGAGTGACCCAGATCACCTTTGGGTTAAGGCTGCAGTAAGTCCACATGTGGTGGAATTCTTTAAAAAATACTTGGTATTGACTCAGGTAGATGTAACCTAATACCCCCCCAAAGCTCAGCTCTCTGGAGGTAATTTGAAATTTTGGTGGAGTGATGTCTCCAGGCCCTTTCACCTCACTTTTTTCATGATCTCAATTTGGGTCAGATTCGCCATTTCGGTTAGTATAAGATCACGTGCCGGGGTACGAGGCCACGCAAAGTTCTGTTGTAGCAACCAAGCAAAGAATCCCCAATGCGAATTTTAGTTGGTATTCAATCGAGCCAATGACAACAACGACAACCAGCAAAGTGCCAGTTCAAAACTGTCAGCGTGGTCCTCGCATGCGCAACTATGCGCAAAAAGCTTACACATTTAGATTAACTGACTAGGCTAGTCTCGTTCTAGGTTAGTCTCATTCCCAGCCCCTCAGAGGGGCTGGGAACGAGACTATGATCAGGTAGCGTCGAGGCGGCTGCAGAGCATTCCTGAATAAAAATTTGTGCGACGTGGCTGTGGCCATTATCGGCAAATCAGAACTTTCCATTGAGTTACTATACATACGATGAAACTCTTCAGCCGTAGGTTGAGTTCTGCATCCGACAAACCTTTACGCCTCAATAGTGTCAAGTTAATAGTCCCCATCGACCCTTATCAGTTCTCGCGCTAGTGCTCCCGACTTTAGAGAAACCCTCGGAATTTGACGCCTAATCGCATTCTAAAATCACTGTTCGAAGTCAATAATAATCGACGATTCTCTCCGTCACCTGCTGTACCAGCAACTTCTTCAGTGCCGAGCATTCTGGGTGAACTGGATAGGTGGTGCTCTACAGTATTTTAAGTCCTACAGTTCGATGAACTGACGGCTGCTACCGCAGTTAACGCCAGATGGAAGCATTCAAGCGCTCACTGAAGTCCTCTCTGCCACAGAATGACCATGTAAAGGATCTTGAGAGTGGTAGACTACATCCCAACCAAATGCTTAAGAGATTTGGCATAAAACCCCACCAGATCCGTAAGCTTTTGAAGCTGCCTGTTCCGACCCACGACCCAGTGATCTACCCTGCCGCTGAATCACGGGTGGCATCAATACCATTGCCCCCGAACCCGATATCCTCGCAGCGCATATCATTAAACACGGTGTCGTTATCGTCGGCGACAGCTGCAGTTTCGGTGTCAACATCGCTGACTGGTGGTGCCGACCCCGCAACGGCGACAGAAACAGCATCTTCACTCCCGCCATCCGCTGCGCATGCGTCAACAGTAGTCGCAGCTATGGTACTCGAGAGCCATCCTTTAGTATCAGAATATAGGAATGATGTGTTGCCTAAACTAAAGAAAATGATGGATCGTTACTTCTCAACTCCAGTCGGAGGCGAACCTATTGAGGTCTTCTTGAAACCAGGGTCTCGCCCGGAAAAACTGACTGTGTTCATAGTTTTCAGGAAGCCCAGAAAGATGCGTCGGGCAGTTGAGAAGTCTGGCTGTATCAATTATCAGAATTTTGATGTAGTAGTTGAGAAAGGGCCGGATCTACGGTACACCGCAGGACAAAGGATCCATCCAGAGCATGAGCTCCATCCGCTCAAAGCTCCGAGCTTGCCTGAGTATTCTACCGGTTTTCCATTTCAATCATACCGTGAGAATAATCTACTAGGAGCAGCGCTGGTAGGAGGGGTTGTGCGGATCGGCGGTCAATTGTGTGGTCTTACAGTATTTCACTTCCTAAAGGAATCCTACAAAAGGGACGACACTGTAGCTAGGGACGAGCACGGACCGGAAAGCAGCGCATCCGGAAAATCCAGCGATACCAGCACTCTGAACTCAGTGCTTACGACAAACACTATCGGAGAACCCTCCGTGGACACCTCGTTATCGGGTACCGAGATTTTCTTGCAACCCTGGAACCAGCTGGGATCAAACGCTGCAGAACGCCGAGGCATCCAGATGAAAATACATTCGGCTTCCGGTACCCGGCTAGGTATACTGCCATATTGCCAGTCCAGGGACGCATTCCGGGGGTCGGGGGACTTGGCAGAAGACATGCACTGTATCATGGATTGGGCGTTGGTTGATTTGGGAGATGTACCATTGTTTTCTAATCGCTATGTCGACACACAAGATGGTGGTGCTATGGGACAGGTAAAGACTGTTGGATGTACGACGGATCCCCAGGACAAGGCAGTAGATATTCTGATAAAAGGAGAGGTCTATTGCAAGGGGTTGGTATCTGGGATTCCTTGTCTTCTAGGCCTTCAGAACGCAAGAGGTTATGGGATTACCTTTATGGTATCCACAGATCGCGAGCTATGTGAGCTTACTCCCATCTGCCACAGGTTGTAGGTAGTACTCGAGCTAAAAAAGTAACGCGTGGCATCACAGTGGAAGGCATGTCTGGTGCATGGATTGTCGACTCCAGTACATCAGAACTGATTGGGCATATTTTTGCCGTATCTGCATCTTCGAATCGGGGGTACTTCATTCCAATTCAGGAAACATTAAAGGACATCAATACAACCTTGGAGGCCAACAAAGCACCAGTGGCTTCAGACGAGCAGCCAGATGATTCCACGTGGCCCGGTCAGCAGAATCCTAACGATTCCCACCGCTCGACCGCTGACCCACAACATAATCCTTTCTACGTTACGATACTCCGTAGAATAACTTCATTCCTATGGGGTACCGTGCTGGGGGGTTGTTATTTGGGGCTGATGTTAATGATCAGCTGCATTTGCCAGTGGTTTCAGACACCCTCACAGAGCGAGGAAAAGGGAGAGAGGCGGAGATAGGGCACTATCAGATGATTTATACACCTAATGAACGAAGCTAATTTTTGGGTAAGAATAAAGGTAATCATATCTACGGTGTATTTATCTTTATGCTGGAGGTGTATATCATGGGTGTATCTTAGTATATAAAGTAGTGCAAGTCTTAATAATATATGTAGTGGTTTTTGTTCTTTTGTTTTAATCATACTATATTCACTCTATCTAGAGTATGTCAGTATCAGCTTCCCCACCCTTCCGGATGGCCGGGTGGGTGGGGGAGACCCCATCCTCTACCGGCCTTCTTCCCCTTTGTAGTTCAAACAAAAGAAACTGGAGCCAATGACCCAAGCAAAAGATGAAAGAGAGCGACACACGCGTGCTCAAACTCACACAAGCTCAACTAGGGGCGAGGGGAACTTCGCCACCTCTGTGGCTGCGAGGAAGTCCATCGCTGCATGTATTTGGGGGTCTCTGTGTTGGAGGTAGTGAATATTAACATGGAAGGAAGAAGGTAGGAGCTGAAGAAGTGGCATAGGTGGCTAGGGATGATTTAGATCTACCGGATGGGTGTCCCTTCCGTGATCTGTGGTTACGTTCACTATACGAGTAACTCGAACTTGCAATAATTGGCAATGAACCGTGGTGGTTTTCTCGTGCTCTGGATGTGTGGCGCGCCTATTGAGCCATAGCTTCGCAAGCTCGGGCGCCACACATCCGCTCAGTGAATCTAGCGTGCAGCTGGGCACGAGGCAACCGTGACGGATCCGCAAAGGAAAAGAGCGAGGCTTTAGATCAATTAGATAAGTGCATGTGGTCGTGTAGTTGAGAGTTCACGTCCCAAAACTTAGAACTCCTCTCCCTTTCCTCGCCCATTCATTGGATTGTGATGGGTAAAATCCGTGTTTCACGTCTTAATTTTCTTCTCAAGCAACTAGCACTAAAGGAATGAAGGAACAAAAGGACCAGCTTGACAAGTCAGGCAGGTTCATGTGGCGATATAAGGAGAACCATGTGTATAGACTATGGTATCCCCTGGATCGTAACTTTGGCATTCCCGGCCCGTTTGGGCATGGCAACCGACTCCCCACCTGCAAGTATTTAGCGATGCAACCACAACTCTGTGGGGGTGGCCTGGGAGCATTATAAACTTACTTTCTTATGTCTTGAGAGCATTTTGACAAAAATTAAGGACTGTACAGGAATGGGGTGCCGATAAAAAGGGCAGTTTTTGTTGGGAGAGTTGTCTCAAGATTAGCTCCCCAAAAACTTGAAAATATCACTGCACAGCCCAGATGGACAACTCTGCCCATAACACCCCAAAATATCCATCAAGCTTAGTGCTAAGGACATGCTCTGAAGTCCCAATATCATTGGAAACAAGGAATTCCATCTGCAATGTGCCCAAGAGTTGAGGCTCAGAGGGGGGATAACAATACCCATTGCACAGCTCTCATAGTGAACAAGGCTGAAACCCACTTTGTCAAACATCAAAGAGGGCATATCTTTACCCCTCAGCCAGAGCTGGAGTCATGGGCAATTTTCAGTACACCTTGAGAAGGGAAAGTAGCTGGGATGGTGGCTTTGCCAGCAGGAAA
>Ga0307515_10009094_pt1 | contig 19274 bp, 2 predicted proteins | sample 17_EM_MG_FD_194513 | JGI IMG/M metagenome (GOLD analysis project Ga0307515, IMG submission 194513) | Populus trichocarpa ectomycorrhiza microbial communities from riparian zone in the Pacific Northwest, United States - 17_EM | ecosystem: Host-associated > Plants > Roots > Unclassified | place...
GGCTGGACAATTTGCAGTTGTTCTGGAGGTAACTTCCTAGGTTTCATTTCATATCTCTCTTTCTCCAAATTCTATAATCTGAAAAAACTAGGTGCCAGTGGTTTCAGAATAAGAACTATACTAAAATCAGTTGTCATTCATGCTTAGGTTTATGAAGTTGCTCCATCACTTTTCATGGTAGATGCTCGGAAGGCTTCTGGGGAAACTCTTGAATATCACAAGGTGAATTCATTTAAATCCTTAAATTTTTGTCCCGTCATCTAGAAATCAATCAATCACTCTATTTTCTTTGTTTTTAAGATTATGATAATGCTTTCTAACTCTCCATATGCATAATGCTACCCATCTAACCATGGGAAAAGATGGGGTGAAGGGTGAGCTTGATGTCTGCAAACGCATGTGCTATACCTATCAGCAGAAGTTTGTAGAGTAACCTACTGGAATTAAAAGTGCAGAATCCAAGGCAACTTAAATAAAATATCATTTTAGCAATATAGGCTGGTTAGTTCTGAAAAGGGGAAAAATGCAGGCTTGTTATATGTTTTTCATTTTTTATTTGTTATTCTATGATCATGTTTGCTATGTCTTATCTCATGGCCTCAGCACAGTATTTTTGGGCTTTCACTGTTAAAATGCACATTCACTGGACCTTATATATGTGCCATACGAAGTCATATACAGACTATTTCACATCTGACAACGTATCACAGCCTGTTCTCCATGTTTGGATCATTTGAAGCTCTAATATTAACCTACAAATTGATTAATTTTCAACCCCATTTTCTTATGGTTTGCTAATAAATCTAAGAATCCCCTTTCGACATAAATAAACATCTTCTCCTTGTCTGCCTGCTCTAATGATATAATGGATAGCTCACGCATATTATAGAATTTTTCCTTCACCCAGGTATCTGCAGTGAGACAGCTAGCATGAATTTACGAGTGTTTGCTATCTTGATAAAAGTTTAAAGGCCCTTTAATTTGTCGACCTTGGTAGATCAATTTGCTATTGTTGCTATTATTATTTTATATATATATATATATTCAGATTTTGTAATAGCATCGAAGGCTATCACTTCATTTATCCTTCAATACTGGCAAAACCTATACCATTTACTTTTCTTTGCAGTTCTACAAGAATTTCTGCACTAAGCTAGAAAATATCATCTGGAAACCACCAGACGGTGCAAAACTTCCTGCCTGCTTCGAACAATGACTTGCTGATCCAGTCTTTTGGGTGTGAAGCAAATCAGTGAGAAGAAAGGGCAAAAAGGAAGATAATCCTGCCGACAGAACTGCCAGAAATACGCACTGATGGCATGCCAGTGTACTTGTTCCTGGTTCATATATTATAATAATGTTTGTAAATTACAAATGACTTGTCTGATGTGAAATCTATTGTATTTTAGAACTTGAAGGTTGAGATGACGCACTATTTGTAACCCTTGCTTGTCCCCCTGCCATGTCCTAGAGAGAGAGAGGCCTGTGTACCAGCACCAGCCCCCTCTCAAAAGCCGAGTCTGGATGTGAAGGAAATCCTAATGTTCAGGAAAGTCATCAAAGTTCCTCTGTATAGATGCTAGCTTTTCAAATTTATATTGAATCTATTCCGAGATTTTTTTTTTTTAAAAAAATGAAGACAAGACATATCGATGATTTTTTTTCTTTATATATAAACAATATAAAAAATTAAAATTATTGTCTTTTTATCTTTTTCATTTTTAGTTAGTATCATAAATTTATTTTTTATTATAAATATGATATATTTTTCAGTTGATGATATAATTCCCTTTGATAACTCTTAATCAAAATAAAATAAAATTAATACCCCGCAATTCGATTATTGAAAAATAGTTGTGATTTTAATGTATTTTTATTTTGTTGAAAAAATTCATCATCGTTCTTAATAAATGAACACACTTTTCAATCTTTATTAAAAAAGAAAGAAAACTGAAAATAAAAAAGAAAAAATATTTTTCTTGGTTAAACACCCCCCTGTATTTTGAAAATAAATACAGCCAGCAGAATCCCTGCTTGAAGTTAGCTCCGTTGACACCATTGCTTATTCCCTAGACGGTTTACAATCCGACGTGTATCGGCCGTGCCAGACAACCCTTCCCTACGTTCTTCCCCTTCTCGCGTGCCTGACCGTCGTCATTGCTTTACATTGCCATGACCATGGCTGTTGACTAAGCTTGTCTTCACTCTTCCTCCTCTCCTTTCCATCCATTTCCGTAGATCAGAGAAGTCCGTACACGGAACCCTTGGCAATAGCTTTTTATTGGAGGAGATAGTTTTTGGATTTTTGTAATGGGTGAGGAGACAAGTAGTGGGGGTACTCTCTTGCATGAGAGGACCCAAGTCTCATGTGGCGACAGTTTAGAAGTGCATTTTCAGCTATATTTCAATGTTTTTTTAAAATATATTTATTTTTTAAAAATACTAAATTAATGGTTTTTTTAGTATTTTTTTGATAAATTTAAATTAAAAATAAAAACAATATAAAAAAAATTATTTTAATATATTTTTAAATAAAAAATAATTTACAGTACAATACCAATCACCCCATGTTACTTCACTGTCAATGGAATATTTTGAATTTAGGTAATTTTTGACAAGATATTGCAGGACTGGACACGTGTTAGAGGTCTCATGTCTCCGAGCCCAAAAATGGGAGAAACATGACCTATGGCAGGGAAGCATGGTGTTTCGGAATAAGAACAGAAGTGGTATCTAAATAAAAAAAAATATTAATTTTATAACACTCAATTGATTTTTAATTATTCAATTGATTTATTCAAACCAAACCAAGTTCAAATATAGCTAAAACAACATTAATATTTTATTTTTAAAGAATAGAACAATATTACTTTAATAAAAATAATTAATCTATTATTTTTTTATATTTATATATAAAAACCAAAGTTGAGCAAACATGAAATAATTGCAGACATAATTAGTGTAGCATGTTTTTCGAGGCATTTAATGGTTGGATATAGCTTTTCATGATGCTAAAATGTTCAAGATATGACAGTTGCGTATTGGCAGATTCATGAGATAGCCAGACAGATATCAAAGATAATTGAATGTCCCTGAAAAAAATTACAGAATACCCACTGCGACAAGGCAAGCCAGCACCCATATTATACATCTAAGTACTTCTGTCCTGAGAGAGAGAGGGAGGGAGGGAGGGAGGGAGGTGGGTTCCTGGCATGCTAGGGAGAGACTACTTAGGTCTAGCTACATGTAATACTAACATTAATGTATCCTAGGGTAGTATACAAACTTCAAGGTTGAAAGTACTTATCTCCGCATTTGCACTTCCATGAGAGCAAGTAATAGCTTTCATCTCCTTTAGATGATGATGGTCCCCTGACACCGTTTTTATGATGGGGAGGAGTGACCAGAGCAGCCATGCAAGGCTTGCAATTAGAGCACCTATTGACACATTGAGGAGGCCTTGAACCCAGAACCATTTTCTTTTGCTTCATATCTTCACTCCCTCTTGAAGGCATTGATGATCCCGCTGCCAAAAAAGAAGCACAAACAACACAGATTGAAACAAGACCGACTTTTGTGAATTCCCTTTTGTTGATGTAATAGTTAGTTATTTAGCCTAGTAGTGTCCGAAAAACCCAGATCAATTTTTACCTGAGACAGGAGGGAGAAATGTGAGGGAAAAGAAGAGAATCACAATGAATGTAATTCTTATACCGTATGAGGAGTCTGTCGCCGAAGCCATGAGTCTTGTCAAATGGGAAAAAAGGAAAAACAGGAGGGAGCTGCAAAGAGATTAGGGAAAACTATTGAAACAATGATATGATTCTCGTTTAAGAACCTGTAGCTTTCCATGTTCACATATATTGCAATTGTTTAGTTCAAAAAATACAGTGAATCTGAGTTCGGGGTATGGCTTGGGGGGTCCCAATAGAGCTGGCCTTGTAGCTTTGTTTTGATGGCTCATTTCAAGCAATAGTTACAATCCTGTTCATGTTTCTGTTTGAATGACTGAAGTTACATTTTTTATCATCTTTTGCTGGTTGACTTGACTCCTTTTTCAGACTATTTAAGTACTTCTGTCATCATCTGTTTAACACAAGCAAGTAGGCAAATAGTTTAACCCCCAAGTTAAAGACACCCCTTTAGTTTTCCATCGCCAGACACAAGATTAGCCATTTCTGCTTGATCATTCCACTTGTTTTTGCTTTTAATTTACTTACCTTTTCCCATTTACGTTCATGATTCTATGCCTGCGCCCCTCTGATTTCTAACCATCTACAGGAAACAACTTTAGCCCACAGTTTCTCAGGTTGCAGCTTTAACGATCTTGGATTTGATACTTGGGATGGAGGGACCTGGGGTGTGTGTTTTCTAATAGCAGACAGAAGCATTAATTATTCTTTAGTTTGTGTATATTAACTGTAGTGACATTGTAACTTTGTTTGAGTTATGATGTCTTCACTTGCCTTAATCATCATTCATCAGCAACACAATCCTCTCTGATACTGAAGACCTTAACAGCTAGGAAGTTAATCCTTGATGCCTGGTACCTGCAAGCAACCTAAATGGTGACCAGACACTAGCATGAGATAGCACTAGTTAGGATAGCTGGTAGAGCTAGGAGTGGTAGTAGTCCTGGTACAAATTGCTCTCGGTAGCCCTAGCATGCATTATTGAGGCCCATTCTACATGCTAGACAAGTATCCATCCATGGAGACAAAAACAAACAGTAGCCATTTTAAAGGTTTTTCCAACTGTGCCTCTACAATGTAGAGTCACTGTATGTGGTGTACTAACTCTGGTCCTCACTTCCAAATCTTGTTTGGGTATGAAACTATCAAGTAAATGTGATTGCAAGTATTACTCACAGTAGAAATACTCTTTTAACCATGAAACTTTAATGGAACTTTTGTTGATGGTATAAACAGTGTTCTCTCTTATGACTGCCACCACCATGAGTGCCTTCCTCTACAGCAAATCCTGATACCACCTTATCAGGTTTCTGCTTATCTAAGCACTGCCACCACTGCTTCTAACATTTTTTGGTAATCTATAATCAGTACTGCCACCATTTTCCAGAGATCATGGCCATCTTAGATCGAATTTATAGAATTAGTGGTGGAGATTTCTGCTTTGATAGTCTTTCAACAGAAATGGATTACACAACGAAAAGGAAATATTACATTTTATTGAAGTAGTTGCAGAGTACAATTCATACACAAAGAGAAGCCACAGAAACCAGGACTTTGGTGGGAAAAAAAAACACCCGAAAAAAAAGTTGTCATTGGCAAGGGATGAACCAGCTGCCACCGCCAAAGCCTGCAAATCTGAGGCACCCCAGTATAGAACTGCCCAATACAAACCACTCTTATGAGAGCGCAAATGAAAGAGAACACACTATGATCACAGAGGAGCACACGATAACCACGAAACCAACACCGAAGGAGAGATTCGAGCACTGAAAGACTCTTAGAGAAAACACTTGAAACAATAAAGTTTTCAGCAGACTTCATAAGATCGCAACAAAGAAAGCTTAGTCAAGACACAAACCATCAAAGGAATGCAAGACGTAAGCTAAAACACCGGGTATGTTACATCCAGCAAAGCACAAGGACCTGGGATGATATAGGAAATGGAGTGGCCACTAGTGGGAATCCGGAATAGAGCTTGGTAACTGTATTATCAAGAAACCACGGCCATGAAAGGGGAAGCCTCCCATCAATGGGGGAAAAACATTTACCACAAGCTTTCTGTCTGAAGGAAGCCTGCAAAAAAAAAGGAAAAAGAAAAAAAGAATGGAGAAGTGATCTGCCAAAGTTCCATGGAAGAAAACCAAGCAGCACCCACTGATGATGGGCCAAAAACTATGCTGAACGCTGCTACCCGTACCAACTAACTAAATGAAATTTTATCCTTCTATGTATAGACAAACGGGAGTTCATCAACCTCCTGATCCAGTTCAATGCCTTTGATTACACTGATTTGATTCAGTCAATGAGCATCTGTTTTTCTCCCTGATTATGATAAGATATCACATCTCCACAAGCTCTCTACAAGCAGCTCAACTGTGCTGCTGCTAATTGAACTGCAGTTTTGGAGGTTCAATCCCACCAGGGTCCTGCCCATTTTCTTTAGGCAAGGCAAGATCTTGTTTGATACTTCAGAACATCCTGACAAGGATAAGACTTGAAGATTGAGCTGCTCTGCACTTGACAGGATAGTAATGCCAGAATCAGTGACTGCACACTTTGACACATCTAGATCACTGAGAAACAGACAATTTTCAGCAATTGCTAGCAAGCTAGCATCAGTGATCTTTCTGCAACCATCCAGATTCAGCAATTCAAGGGTTCCACCATGTAGCCTAGCCAAGGCTGAAACTACTTCATCGGTCAAACTCAAGCAGCCACTGAGATTCACCTTAACAAGACCTGCCTCGCAACTCTCCAACAGTGGCAGAAGCCCAGCATCTGTAATTCCACAAAGCCCACTTAGGTCAACATGCTGAAGCTGAGGGCACAGCTTCCCTATCATAGCCATGCTGGCACTGCCAAATCCTGGGCAATTTCTAATGGACAAATATCGAAGAGAACTGCAAGGAGAGGACACTGACATTCTGAAAGCCATATCCTTAATTCCCATGCACTTCACAAGACTAAGAGCTTTCAACTTTGCTCCACAGTTCGAAAGTGAACCAACGATCCCCGACTGGCTAACCCTGTTACATTCCTCCAATTGCAGGCTCTCAAGAGATCCTGCAGCTTTGGCAAAAGCGACTAACCCGTTATCAGACACAAAGCAACATTTACGGAGGCACATTTGCTTCAGATTCACGGATCCCTTGGCAATAGCTTCAAGACTCACATCTGTTATTCCCCGGCATGAAGTAATTGTCAAAGACATTAATTTCTGCAAACCCTTAGCATTACCCATGACCCAAAAGCCCTTCTCACTAACATGCTGGAGACCACTGAGGGCAAGATTTGTAACAGCCTTCCCATAGTGCCCAATTACGGCAAGAGAGAAGTCCGTGATGTTCAAGGCCTGAAGCTTCACCCTTGTCAATACAGAAGAAGCAGAAGATAATAGACTTGATACTCCATGATCCCCAAGAAGAGGGCAGTCTTTAATAGAGATCGACTGCAACTTGGGGCAAAGCTTTCCGATAGTTTGCAATCCCTCGTTACCAATCTTAGAACAAGATTCAATATTTAAAGAACTCAAATTCGGGCAGTTCTCGGCCACTGCAATCAAACCTTTGTTGGAAATTGAAGGACAGTTGGTAAGGTCAAGCTTCTCAAGCAAATGGCATTCTTTGGCGATCTCAAATAGACCCTCATCACCAACAAAAGGAACGTTCCACAAGGAAAGAGCCCTCAGAGAAGGGCAACCGCGGGCAATTGTTGATAGACCAAGGTTAGTAACCCCACGAACAGAATTGCTTCCCCGGATCAAAAGCTTGCCTAGCCCCCCTCGGCTGCTTGTCCCAACAGCAATAGCAGCAAGTCTCATATCTGTTGCTTTCTTTCCTTCCAAGGACCTGGTAAGGTACCCATCACTCTCAACTTCCCTGTTTTCTTCGCAAGACACCATCTCAACATCATTACGAACAGGAGCTACTGTTTCCTTTTCTTCGGCTGCAGCACTGCTACTGCAAAATTCATTCCTCCGGATACTGCTCAAAAGCATAAGCCATTTCTTGGAGACACAGGCACATGAACTCCTCTCTTTGCCTTCAGGAACGCGTCTGAAGATCTCAAAAAGGCATTCATCTGGAAGAACTTCAATTGATGGTCGCTTATTCTGTTCAAACCCAGATGATCCAAAGAGAAATGGGGCACTAATGCGAGCCCGCTTGCAAGCAGGGCTATATACATCCACACGGGATCCAATTGAATATAATCGACCAAGGTCTGAGGAATTTGCATAGAGAGAGCCCCCAGAATAGATTTCATCATCTCCTGAAAGATCCATCAACAGATCCAATAAGCTAAAGCTATCTAAAAGATTCTATGTGGTTCGCAAAAGATTCAAGATGACAATACTGGAAGCAAGCAGACACAACAAAATTCAAGCTTCGATTTTTATTTCAAATAAATCGAAGCCTCTTACAAGATTTTCCAACAGAAAGAAAAATTCTTCAAGGATCTAATCCTCTCATTCAAGAATTCACTAGTAAACCACCAGCAATCCAACATGTCTCCTAAAGTTTCCTCTTTTCCAAAATTTCCATCTAAAAACCTCAAATTACTTGTCCAAAGTCAAACGAAGCTAAGTAGTTTGCAGACAGATACAACCAATCAAGAAAGTATTCCAACTTGGTTTCTTTACATACTATTTTCATACCAAGAATCCAATCCTAACAGAAAAGATTATAATATACCTCAAATCAAACACCACCAACCCAACAAACATAATTCAGTTCTAACTTCTAAACCTTAAAAAACACAAGCAAAAGCCAAAAACACCAAAGAATGGGAAAAAAGAGAACTTACCGCTGTAGTTAACAAGAGCAGGCATGACTGAAACAACTGAAAGAAGAAGAAGAAGAAGAAGAAGAAGCCTTGTTGATTAACAGCACAAAAACCACACAAACTGATAACAAGTAACAAGAAACTAATCAGAGTTGAAGCAAGTAAGCTTGAATGCATCACCAAGAGTGGGAAAAAGTAGACAACTTGAAACCCCAACAAAGTAGGGCAAAAAAAGAAAACAAAGGAGAGAAAGAGAGAAGAGAAGGGCTTGGTTTTCTTGGCTAGATGTTTGAAAGAAAAGCAGTGCTGTGTCAATAATATATAGTATGAAAGAAGCGAAGAAATGTTAGCAGAAAGAGAGGTTCATTGGCTTTTGCCAACATGCAATGTATCCTTCCTCTTTACTGTTTTATTATTATTCTTTTCTTTCTTTTTGGTCCCAATGGTCCACCTCTGCCATTCTTGTATTATTTTATTCTTTCATTATCGTTGTTTTGGGAAATTATGACACGGGTTCATGGTTTTTGAAGCAATTCCTCATGAATTCTTCATTGCATGGATATAAAAATGAAGTCACTAAACAAAATTATCTTACAATATTTTTATATAATTCGACATGTCAACTGATAAGTGATAAATGTAGCCTTCATATATAATAAATGGTTAATTTTTAAGCTAGATGAAGGAACAGGAAAGTAGAACATAAAAACCTATAATATGGAAGAGAATAGCATGAGTGACTCTTCGTAAAAAAAAGATGCAAATATCACGTTTATATATATAATTTTTTTTTTTGAATTCAAGGAAACCCCATCCTCAGAAAGCATAATTTGTGGGCTCAGGTGAGCGAGTAAAATCCTGGCTATCTCAAGCTCTTACAAGAAATGCACGCCCTGACTCGAACTTGAAACATGTTGTGCAAATATTAAATCCTTTGCTATCACGCTATGTTCCCTGAGAATGTTTAGAAATATAAAAATTTCATATAAAAAAAATTATTTTTATAGTATTATGAGAAAATGATGTAATATTTTAATTAATGTAATGTAATTTATTATAGGACGAGTTTTTTAAATAAAATCAAGTATTTAATTAATAATATAGACAATTAAGTCTAATTCCTTGTAAATTTGTTGCTCGGAGACCATCAAGGTATACAATAAGCAAATAAAAATAGAGTTTCTTTCTTTCTTTCTTTTAGGTTTTACAATGAAAATGGTATAATATTTAAATCCATTTCTATTTTGCGCTAAAACTAAGAATATGTTAGCTAGACAGAAAAACAATAATGTCGACATATATATTTCTTAACATAAAAAAAGAAATATTATAGGATTAAAATTCCAAGTTAAAGTCACCATGATAGTAAAACTCGAGTAAAATCTATAATTTAGATTATACATTAAACACGTTAATTTAAGTTAACATGATTAATTTAAAATTATGTTGTAATAAAAAGTTTTTTTAAAAAAAAAATTAAAATGATGTGTTTTTTTAAATAAACATTAAAACAAATCCAGTCTCATCCATATTTTGATTAGATTTTCAGGCTACGAGTTAATCTATGAAAAATCAATTCGATATAAAAAATAGCCTAGATTGATGGATTAGGTGAGGTTTAAATTCAATGCAAGTGACAGGTAAGGTACGATGGGTTTAAAGGGCCAAGTAGTGCAAGTGCACCCATTTTGCAGCTAGCAAAATGTGGATTAATTGTATATGGCCATGGCCAACATCTAGTGACAGTCATGTCACGTTTCTTCGAGCTTCTCATATTGGACAATGGGACTTGGGATTTGAGAAAAATACGACTGGATTTGTCTAGCTTTTCACTAATCTTCTCCCTAATCAACCTTGCTTTACAGATTAATACAACAACTTTAGTAGAGGATATGGACATCATGGGGGGTAATCAAAGAGGTTGAATACGTGTGCTTTACTTTTTTTTGGATGAGTTGACAACTAGCCCGAGCATGAAGAAATATTGTCCACTGATTGGGATAAGATGATTAGCACTTGGTTTCAAAATAAATGGAAACTTAGAGGAGCATGATTAGCTAGGTTAAACTCTTATATTTTATGTGCTTCTTTCCTATAAAGTAAAAAAGAAAAATTCATTTTATATGCAATGTTGTTTTCATCATACCATTAATTTTTGCAGTGAATTTAATGTTAGCATTCATGAACAATGGTGGAGAAGAGGGGCTGGTAGGTCCCGACTCCTGCAAGGAAATTTTTCCCATCTCTTTACTTGTATAAAATAATTAAAATTTTAAATTTTTTAAAATAATTCTTTTAATTTGATCCTTTTTAATTTTTTTTTCTTACTCCATTCCTGTTCATGAATATACAATATGAGTAATTCTAGGGCGTAATAAATTGCTGTGTGTGCGGCTGCCTTAGAGGAGTATGATTAGCTAGGTTAAACTCTTACATTTTATGTGCTTCTTTCCTAGAAAGTAAAAAAAAAAAAAAAATTCATTTTAAGGAATGGTATTTTCATAGCATTAATTTTTGCAGTGAATTTAATGTTTGCCTTCATGAAGTTACAGTATGAGTAATTTATTATAGGAGAAAGTCTTTCAAATCATGAAATGGTATAATTTATTATATTGATGGTGCAAACTCTAAAGTAAAGTCACTAAAACTTACCAAGAAGGCAAAACAGAAAAAATAACGAAGGCTAATTTAAAAAAAGCCCGATTTTATAATGATGACTTATTAAGTATAAATAAAATAAAATAAAATAAAAATTAAGTAAAATGTTAAACTTGGGCATTACTTTATAACACAGTAATTAAACCTAGCATACTGTCTAGTTAATGGTTAAGCATGTTTTAACTCAAATGATTTAAAATAAAATAGCTCTAATTTTTATATATAACAAAATTAAAATAATAATTTTTTTAAATCAAATTAAATTTTAATCATATCAATTAAATCAAACTAAATTAATTTTTCTTCAATATTCAGCTCAAGCTAAGAAGATAATAGTGTAACTTCTGGTCAATCTCTCGAGTCTAAAAAAGTTTAGTAAGTGTGATTTATAGAGGTGATCATTTTCGATTCGGTTTATTTTTATATAAAAAAAGTAATTAAACTGAATTTTTTTTTAAAAAAATTGAAACCGGTTCAAACCGACCGGTTTCGGTTCGGTTTTTAGGACAAAAACCGGTTCAAACCGTTTTGGTTCGGTTTTTTCTATTTGGCTCGGTTTTTTCCCAGTTTGGCTCGTTTTTTTTCGGTTTGGGTTCGGTTCGACTTTTTCAGTTTCAGGCTTATAAAACCAAAACGAACCGAACCGGTTGGTTTTATCAAAATTTTAATCGGATTTTTTCACAGTTTGATTTTTTCAATTATTTTTTTTTAATTTTTTTAGTTTAGTTAGTTCTTCAGTTTTATTTTCACCCACCGGTTATTTATATTGTTTTAGCCAATGATATTAGCTGGGCTACCACGATTTCCAAATGGTCATTTCATTGAGAAAAAAAAAAGAAAGAAGCCACCTCAACAATAAATCAGCTATGGTTAATTACTCTCAACTTTTAATCATTACAATGTTCTAGTTCTAAAAAGTGTCCACAGAATTCTTATCCACTTGTTAAAATAATAATAATAAAAAAGATGAAAGCAGAATATTCAAAAGTAGATTTGTCTTAATTTGTCATCACAATTTTTCATTTCTAGTAAGAAAATCAAAATCAGGCCATAATAGTTATGGTATTTGTTTTTTAATAAAAAATAAAAAAATTAATCAGATATAAAACTCAACAAATTCAGAAAAGAACTTTCATCTAGCTGCCCCAAAAAATTGTAGACTCGATCAAGTCAACCAGAGCAACCTTACTAGAGCCCAGCAGCACTGGTCAATTTGAGAAATTGACAGAGGTAATTATCGAAGCTGCTGGTTGACCAAGAAAAAAAAACCATATGAAAGGGGGAAAATGGGCACAGGTGAATAATATTTCTGGTGCTCTTCTCCTGGACAATTGGTGCAATGAATTTGATTAATGGGCATAAAAAGGGAAGGACATATGTAGGTCCAACTCAATGTGCAGAAAAAATTAAATCATGCTTTAAAAAGCCAAGAGAGGCATGGCAGCCTAAACTTCTAGGAGACTATGGTTAGAGTCAATGGATCTCTAGCTCCATGGAGCCTCCTAGCTCCTTCCCTGCTGCCAGGGAGAAAAATCAAACCTTTTGGTTGTCTTGAGTTTGGTGTACTTTTTCTTTCTTGTCGCCTGTAATTTTTTGGAAAATAAATAAACCAAACAATAGAATTTAAGGTGTTCAATAATTAGTATTATCCTGAGAATTTGTGGATCAAACAATTGAGAATAGATATATATTGGGATAGGAATTTTTTATGAATATATTTCTTTTTAAAAAATAAAATTTATTTTTAAATTAGCTTGCATGTTAATTGAGAATATAAACTATATTCCTAAGTGATTTTAAAAACGCAGTACTTCACATTAAATATACTTAGAATATATATCTTGCTTCTATATATTTATTTCATTTTCACTCCTTTTCTCCTCATAATTAATAACATAAAGCAAATATCATAATTAAACATGTATCTATATATCCATGTGCGTGTGTGAGTGCACGTATAAAACTCGTTTTTATCAATATATATGCATGTCTGATATATAAATAAATAAATAAATAAATAAATTATATATGGGTTTATTTTTCATGTTACTCTTCTTTTCTTTTTCTTTTTCTTTTGTTAACAAATTAATATTTCATGTTATGCATTATGGGTATGCATGTGCTTCTTACACGTTGCTATCTGATCACTTAGAGAGATTCCTAATAATTCTATGAATTGGACAACCTATGACTACTCGATCGGAGTTGGAAGGGGAAGTGTATATAGAGAAGCTCTTTCCATAAATTCATAGAATTATTAAACCCAACGAGTCTTGGATTAATTTTTATATCCGTGGCCGGCCCTCTGTTTACCAAACCAAAGCGTATCGTGTCGTCTTTCAAGATTTAAACTTGAGACTTGTAAATATCAATCTCAAATCTTAATCATTGAAACATTCATGCAATGACAGCTTTGGACATTTAGCTGAATCCTCCTAACTAGCACTTCCAAATGGATCAGATTCATGGAATCTTGTAGCACATAGTCTATTACCCTTTAAGAATGTTATTATTAGCATGTGATGGAATTGGATATATAACCATGACATTTGCATTTACATGCTAATGACACTCAAACTCGACCCGACTCAATACATGAATCTGAAAATTTGCTGATTTAAAGTATAAACGAAGCTAGTTAGATTTACCTTTAACTTATTTAGAAGATTAACTTGATCAAATCTAGGTAACTCGACAGATCAACCCGTGACTTGATTAACCCGATTAAATTCATGTAAGACACAATCAAATTAGGTCTAATGATTTTATCTTTTTAAAATTTTTATCCAAAACAAAATTAATTTAGTTGTTTTTATTTTTTATTTGTCCCAAACTATATTGTTTTTATACGAATATGGATTGACATAGATGGTTCATAAGTTGACGCATACTTTTGCCTGGTCTAATATCTCTGGCTAGATAATTTGATTTTGGACAGAAAGAGGGGAGAGACAAATAAAGGGAAGGTAGAGGTGGTGCATGAATGAAATTTCTGGGGTGCTTTTTTCAGCAGACCATGAAGTGCATTGAATATGAGTTGGAATATCGCATGGGATGACAATGTGATGGTCCTTGCTGAGAACGTGGGTACGAAAGTGCAAACAAAGGCTATAGTCATTGGATCTCTTTCAAACCCTATGATCATTTTCCTTCACGTATTGCATATCTGATATCCTCAGCTGCTAAATATTATACCTAACTTGGTAAGATGAGAAGATATATAGGAGTACGAGAATCCAAATACTTCAAGGAATTAGCAAGATGATCTTACGATTTTCAAATTTTCTTATATTCATGCATTCAAACATTAATTCTTCCAAATGATATTTCCAGTTATTGTTCAACATATATCTTCCATTGTTAGGTATATAGATCTTGTGCCAGTCCCGTATTCATTTATGATATAAACAGTCGTGCATCAAGTACATGTACAGCAGAATATATATATCTATATAGTATACCAGCTTGGGAATTTGGGAAAGTTAAAATTCATGTCCACATCTAGCTATCTTCTCTGTTTTCCACAAAATCTCTTGTGAGGACGTAGCTGGTAAGGTTACTGCATATGGTGTTGTAGGCGGCACGAATTTGAATTTCGCTAATATCTTTAGGAAGAGAATAAGTGTGCGTGGAGTTAAGAATTTGAAGCTAGGGGGATGAACATGTGTTTACACACAATGCATATAGAAATTGTTGGTCCTCAAGGGCGTAGCGTGATGATAAAGGATTTGAGATCTGAATAGCAGGTTTTGAGTTTGAGTCAGGGCATGCATTTCTTATAAGAGCCTAGGACAGCCGGGGTTTTACTCGCTTACCTAGACCCACAAAGTACGCTTTCCGGGGATGGGGTTTTCTCGAATCCAAAAAAAAAAAGTTGTAGATTCCTAATATAAAATCATTTATTAATATTCACTGGATAAGCTTTTTGATTGAGATTATTTTTATATAGTATTATAGTTTTAACAACCAAATAATAGTCATGGTTTGAATCTCATAATCCTTTTCTCTTTAATAAATTAAAAATTAAATACAAGATAATTGTGTTAAGTTGAGACCATTCTTCAATAATTGTGAACTAAAATGTAATTGTTTTTATTTTAAAAGGCCAATTTTACATGACTATTTACTTAAAATGGATATGACATTAATTACTACTAAGTTTCAAGGGATATTTTGATATCTGGAAGGTCTTGGCTCCCGTCTGCACCTCTGGTTCAACCCATAAATGAGAGAAGTTTGAGAAAAAAAAGATTTCTTCTTATTGTATATATTTTGCTCAGATATCAGTGCATGTGCTCGATCTAGATAAATCAACAGGAGATTTCATTTATAGGTTGTTTAATATTTATTATGAAACAAAAAGAAATATAAATGATTTAATTTATATCTTTTTTTTTCAATCCTCAACATTTATAATTTATGATGTTTCCTATTCCTCGATAATGTCAATTCGCAGTGGTATGGTCTTCGGCCATTTTTTCTCTCGGTTCCTTCTCTCTGTGCGTCTGATTTTCATAGCTGCAAATATTGTTTTTCTTTCTACAACATGCATGATCAAGTCGATCTATATTCTTTATTTGACAGAAGTGCGTTCTTGCTGAAGAAAAGCAGCTGTCAGCGCCTCCAATTCTTAATTAAATCTATTTTATAATCTCATGAACCGATCAATCCATTCAATGGACGCTAATGAACAAGTTTGTTGAAACAAGTTGGAGAATCGAGAATTAATTAATTAAATACATGGATTTCTTTTTTGCATGCAAGTTGAGTGAGATCTATGGCACTAGTTCTTTGGGATTCAATCCATTATTTTAAAACTCGGCCAATTTGATAAGTTGATCGGCACCTAGTTAACCTAGAATTTAAATCGGTTCATATTAAAAAAAATATAAAAAAAAACCTTTATTAATCTAGTAAAAAATCTAGATTAATTCAGTGACATGATCAGATTTTTTTTTTTTAGAGAACATAGTTTTGAATTTATTTTTAAAAAAAATTAAATTCGTCTTCTTGATGGTAACTTGAGCTTTGTTCTAAATCAACCCGTATCGGGTTTTAAATTGCAGATGGCACTCGTGCAATAAATTCCAAAAGCGTCAATACCATTGGCACGAATTAACTGTATGCAGTTCAATCCTTGATTTCCAGAGCGGTTGTATCTTGCATTACATGACAAAAACTGAGGTTGTCTAAATGAGCATTAAACTAACCAATCCAAGTTCCATGCGTGTATCCTCTCTTCTAGTCTTCTTGTAATTTATTCAAGGAAAGCAGGCCACCGCAAGGGGCAGCGCAGAACTAGCAGGTTGTAACCGGCCGGCCAAACAAGAAATAAAAGGATGCGTGAAAAAAGAAAAAGAAATAAAAGGATGCGTGTGAAAATAATGAAGTAGGAAAGGGCTTTAAGAAAAAGAAATGTCTCTATTTTTTTAGGGACGAATACATATTTATAATAACAAAAACAAATCCTTAAGTGCAAGGACTTGAATGACGAGTTTCCAAAGTTGGAGGGTGTTATAATTGCCCCCTCAAGTATGGATATTGTCAATTGTATCCTTCTCCGAAAACATTTGTCTTCAATTATTCGAATGGAGCTGGATATGAAAAGACTTCTATCTCTGTAAAGGCAGGAGACGAGCAAGCTATCCGATGTATTTGAACACAAAAACTGATCAAGGAATTCATGAGACTTCTTGTAGTATTCTAGCATGCATGATACTTCAACCAATAAAAGAGAGGTCACGGGTTTTAAAAGTAAGTTAATTTGTCTGAAAAATGCATTAAATTATTGTTATTTTTAATGTTTTTTTATATGATTTTGATGTATCAATATTAAAAATAAAATAAAAATTATTTTTATTTACTTTTAAATAAAAAAAAAACAAGCTATGCCATGTTACCAAACACGTTACGTTTGAATTCCCATGTCCTCTTCTCCAGCGAGGAAAACTTGTCGTCAATTAATTGGACACAATGTGAACTTAGTTTTACGTCAAAACTAAACGTCCTTAAAAAATAGCAGCTTCTTCTTCTTCGACTTTAAATTCTCTTTCTTTGCCACCACTTGTTATTTAATTAATTATTAATTTGCCACTAACCCACTCCCCACCATTCTAGAAATGTATTTCTAATTTGTGGGGTTCTTCTTTGAGCCAAGACTGAACCTAAAGGACTCCATCCCCAAGAATTCATTGATTTTGGATTGCATTTTCTGCAAGGCAAGTGATCTGCATGTCAAGCATGTACCACGATACAAGCAAGCATGTACCACGATGCAAGCAAGCACAAACATAAGATTTAGCAGACGAATCCCCGACGTAACAGGTAAATCTGGAATTAATCTGACTAGGTTTTTAATTTAAAAAAATCACATCAAATTTGATTTAATTTACTTAACATGTCAATTTATAACCTTGTCAAAACTCGATTTTAGACCGAAACATGTTTAATAACTTTGGAAAACAGCAATTAGGTTTCAGATCTCAAACGGTTCTACGTGCTCTTTTTAAAAGAGAGTGAATATCATTGTGGATTTATAGGCACACGGTTCCTGCATCCCAATCGAGTGAATGAATATTCAACATAGGTTGGCATGCCACCATATCTACATCAATTCTAGAAAAAGAGAGAAAAAGAAAGTGAAGGCACTCTCTCACACTCTTTCTTTTTATACATTTTTTAAACAGTAAATTAAATTAAAAACAATTAGTTTCAAGTGGCTGTAGACGTGGGTTTGGTCAAATATATTATATATGTAGTTTTTTTCTCGGTATATATGAAGTTTTGTGGAATATGTTTAGGGTTTTGAATAGATGCCCAGATTCAGTGTAGCCTCCTTAAGCATTTTATAACGATAAAATTGGAATTTAATAATATTTAGTTGATGAACCCTAGTTGTCTGGGTGGATGTATTGGTTCTGGGAAACAACCAAAAATGGCATCCAGTTTTATTATTCTAATGTTTTGATCTTCAGTACGTTCAATGCATTTTTTTAAATATTATATTGTAATGTTCTTTGAATTGGCCGTATGCATGTGTAAGATCATCTTTAGAAGGCTTAATTTTTCCTTTTTTTTGTTTTTTTTTCTTTCCTTTCCAAAATATTAATCTTGAACATGGATTATACCAGGAGAAATTCTGTTTATATAGACAAATTTATTTTATATTTTTATCTCATACGATTCTGTTTTCACTATTTCTGTTTTTTATATAGCTAGACAATATACAGTGCAATGCTAGTTTCCTTGAAAGATTGAATCATTAGCTGCAAATAAAATTATTATGTTGAAACAACTAAATTAAGATTCCAGCAAGAATTAATACAAAACATATTGAAACAACAAATTAAGCCAAAAATTCATACTTTCTGAAAAGAAAAGGTTAATTTGGGCTTTGAACCACAAAAAATTAATATTCTAATAATGAATAATTAAGTAGTAGCAGTATCACTGTTTTGGGATCATTCCTAACTATGAAGATTCGCTGGTCCATCAAGATCATTCATTTAATGCAGCAAAATCCTTGCATGATCTGAAATCTTATATATAGAAATTTGCACTAAACATTCATTCTTTGCAGAGACACGTTGGAAGATGTGTTGAAAAGATTTGTGTTTCATCATTTGATTATATACTATATTTAGCATAATATATATTACTAACACAAACGACGTATTTCATCATCAATGTTTCATTGAAATATCTGGCATGGAACCACAGGCATCAATCTTCTATAAGCTTCACTTGCAAGAAGGATTTTCCTTTTCCTTTGTATTAATGATCTCAGGTAAGGATATTGATGAGCTAGCTTTCATGAACCAAGACTAAATCTTAGATCATAATATCATCTGCAAAGAATGTAGTGTACTATTTTTGCAATGCATATCCCCTTTATCAAGCCAACTGACTTGTCCTTTCGAGCTTAAAAAAAAAAGAAATTAGATATCGATGGTTATCAAGTCTTGAATTCATCAGGTTAATTTATAAATTAACTCAGATTTATTTTAAAATAACATTGTTTTAAATAAAAATCATAAGAAATTTTTAGAGTTGATAAAGTCGGGTTTCAAGCGGGAGTAATTGGGTTAACCGAGTTGCTAAATCCAGCTCAACTTTAATTGTTTAGGAGGGGGAAAAAAGTTG
>Ga0307515_10009095_pt1 | contig 19274 bp, 22 predicted proteins | sample 17_EM_MG_FD_194513 | JGI IMG/M metagenome (GOLD analysis project Ga0307515, IMG submission 194513) | Populus trichocarpa ectomycorrhiza microbial communities from riparian zone in the Pacific Northwest, United States - 17_EM | ecosystem: Host-associated > Plants > Roots > Unclassified | place...
AGTAAATAGTATACCTCCTACGCTAACTAATCGCGTTTAGTAATAAGCTTATTTATAAACCTAGCTATAACCGAACTAAAGGTATAAAGGCTATTAGCGTGCGGCTGTACTAATTAGAGTAACTCCTAGTAGGAAGTTAACTTCTTCTCTTCCTTGCTACAATATTTGCCTATATAGTTAACTATTACTAATATGCTTATAGCAGGTGATATATTAATATTCGCCATCTACGCTAATATTATAGCTGTATTATAACCATTAAGAAGCTTATCGTTACGCTATAGACAGAACGTCTAGTAATATGGATTTTAATCCTTTAATACAGCGGCCTTATTGCGGAGAGAGCGTGGAAAATAGAAGCGGCACTTCTTTACTCCAGTAGAGCTTTTCTTTAATCTTAAGCAGTAAGATTCGGTGTAATTGCGGTGCCGTTAAAATCGATTAAGGTAGGTAGTAAGAAGCTTACTAGTATTAAGCTGTTCTTTATAGCTAAGAGCAGAAGGATATTAGAGATTAGGAGGCCTAGATTAATTAGGATTAATTACGGATATAAAAGTAGCCCAGTACTTAGTAAAAGCCGCCCTTAAGTTACTAGCTAACGGATCTGGCCTTAGGGCTATTAAACTCCATAAGAAGCTATATATGTAGCCGCTACCTCGTACCTGCTACTCATATTAAGACTAAAAGTTAGTGCCATTAAATAGGCCTATAAGTATGTGCTTCCTAAACAGATCAAAGTAGTAATACAGCTAGTAAGTAGCAATATGCGAATTATTATTAAGATTTTAAGAAGCAATCTGGTAGCGCTAAGCCTTATTAACAGCCTTATATTCGTTAAATAGAGGTATATAAGAGTGTAGATTATGCTAATATAGATTAGCAGCGCTAAGTATAAAGAATAGAGACCCGCTCTTAATATTCTCAGTATAAGCTATAAGCTTATTTCTCTTCTGCCTCCAGTAAGGTCTAGTGCCCTTAAGGTTCTATATATGCTATACAATCTTATTTAGCAACTGGCCACCCCTATTACTATTTATAAAATTACTAAGCTTATTTAAAGATAGACTATTTTTATTTAATTAGCCGTAAAGGAAGCGGGTAGCGTTAAGGGCTTACTCTCTTATAATCCGATTAAACACGTAGTAGCAAAATAAGGGGTGGCGGCTAAACTAACCGTCCTAATACTTAAGTATATGCTTAGCGTACGCAGCTAGGGTAACCGTATGGCTTTGTAGTATGTTAAAATCGGCTTTACTATAAGGAAATAGAGTAGGAAAGGCGCCGCGCATAATAAAGCTAGCTAATTACTTAAAGAGAGGTATTTATCGCATAGTAGGAACCTCTAGGCCCGCTTGTAGGTCTTATTAGTGTTAAACCTTACGACCTAAAAGCTCTAATTTATTAAGGTTAGGTACTAAATTAGGAACCAAAGTATCCAGTATATCGTTATTAAATTTACCGTCCAGTATATTACTGCTAAGCTCGGTAGGCAAAGGATTAATAGTAGGAGAACGTTACATAGGAGCAGTAGGGTAAGCCGTTAGGCCACTAGAATTAGACTCTAACTTATTAATATAAGGTAGCTAATCTAATATAGAGCCATTTTCGGGTAAGCTAGTAAGCCGAGTGCTATATATTTTAACGTCGCGATAATTAGGATAATTGGCCTTTAGAAAGTAAAGCCACTATGCTATAGCAGAGCGCCTTATAGTATACCGCTTGGTAAACCGCCGACCTAGGTATTCGCCACCCTCTACTACCGTAGGCCTTACGACCAGTATATCGAGTTCAGTAGGTAGCCGTGGTAGCTGCCTCTAAGTCTTTAGTGTGTTCTGGCCAAAGCAGCAGACGTAGCCAGTATAGCGATGTTGCTGGCCGCGTACACGCATAACTTATAGATGAACGTATACGCGCGCAATCAGAAGCTCCTCCACCGCGGTAAGTATAGGTAGGAAGCCAGGAATAGGCCCCGGATCGAGCCCGTTGCTTTTACCAAATAGGGAAGAAAGGGTTGGATATTTAAGGCTATCGGCGTCCTTAATGCAGGCTTTGCATACACCCATATTGTCACCCTCTGTAGCTAGGCCTATTTGGAACCACCGCTCCTTACAACGACTACACGTCTCTATACATTTAGCCTATAGTATACTCCTAAACTTCTTAATTCGCTCCCAATTAACAGCTGAAACGGGTAGTAATGTAGCCGTAGTCGGAGCTTACCGCGAGAAAGGTGGTATTAGTAGTAGGGTAGGTATTGGCGGTAAAGCAGGCATAGGAGCTAGTTCCGGCAAGGACGTATTTGGGCCATCTGGGGTACTTCTTCTGCTGCACGGAGCTTTATCTGTAGTATATAGCGGAGGAGTAGGCGAGTGAGCTTTACCCCGCCAATTAAGAATGCGGTACTCCCGTTATATTGCCCTAATTGTCTTCCGCCGTTAAGCTATTTCAGGGGTATCTTAACTGTTCTGGCCGCGAGGTAAGAAGACGTCCTTAGTATCGGTTTTAGGTAAAGTATTTCGCTGGCGCTTTATAGGACGAGTCTTAGTAGAACTAAGCTCTGCTTTCCGCCTATTTAAATTATATTTAGAGCCCTAGGAAAGTAAGTAAAAGTAAAAGAAATATACAGGGAAAACGCGCCTTTAACCGACACAATTAACATTGCTTTAAAAGCTTAGTAAATAGGCCGTTTTTAATAAAATTAATACGGGGTTGTATTAAACAGCACTTGCTGCACTTAATTAGAGCAGGTTCTACTATAGTTAAGACGCGTATAGTAGTATTGATAGAGATGTCAACAAAAAGGTTAATTTGTCAATAGTGAGATCTTGAATATTTTAATGTTCGTCACGTGTATTCTGCAGGTAGATACCGCCCGCGGTTTTTTTTTGGACCAATTAAAAGCCGGCTTGGCAAGGGTTTGAAATCCAGGACCCGAAAATATAGACCACTCGTACCTCGGGTCAATAAGGCTTGCAAATGCGACAGCAGTATTGCGATCGGGCTGTGTGGAGTCGCCATATTACAAGAAAGTCGTGCATACGAGAGCTCCAGATTGATATGGAATATGGAACGGGAGCTCGAAGGCTACATATTGAAACGGTGCCAAGAACCTCATTTTAACTACCGTATACAGTATAGCTTGCAAATTTGACGCGCTTACCGATATGGAGGAGCTCCATATTCAAAAGTCGTCAGATCTACCGAACAACAGCCTCATATTCATATTTAGCTCCGGTTCCGTTACAATATAGAGCCTCCATATTCGTAACGGAGGTGCAACCGAACAACCCCTTAACGTTCTTCACTTTCGAGGATACACGCCAAAACTAGGAAGAAAACATGTATGCCTCAAAGACACGACTTTTTTTTAAATCAATAAGTAAAGAGGGCTCAAACTGCGTTTGTTTCTGGCCAATTGACCGGAAGGATTCTAACCAGTCCTCTCTTGCTCGTCCTCTCTTCCACACATTTGTCACAATGTCCCATACTTCACGGAACGCCGGTCAATCCACCATAGCGCCTTCATCAACTCCCAGAACTTTCCTATTCCTTCCGTCAACCCCGCTTACCTCCCAACCCTCCTCCCCGGTCCTAGCCAATCCGCACCTGGATGGCCTCTCCCGGCTCTCATGAAATCATATGCAGCGCACACCACGTCGCCCACGCAATCACAGAAATTATCACGATAAACCCCAACCATGGCGGAAGCTCCTGTGACTCCCTACCGCTTCATCGGCTAGCTTCGAGCCCGTAGTCCAAATTCTCGTCCCTCACCCATCGAGGAATATTCCTGAGCGGCCCGTGATAAGGTTGACTGGGGCGCTGCGGACGCTTTGTAACATTTGACCGAGGAGTTAATTGTCGAACGGACAATGAATGATGAGGACTCTGTCTATTGAATGTGGCTCTAGAGCCTCTATATATACATGAGAACGGTAGAGGGGTAGTAGACTAAGTCGGTCACCGAGTCAAGGTAGGTAACTGAGACAGTGGTAAGACGGTAACAAGCAAGTGCGATTCGGGTCGACATTAATGCTGCAGCTTTCGAAGACACAGGTGCCAGGGCCGCCGGGACAGCAGAGACTGACGAAGCTGCTCCAGTTGAAAGCGGGCCGCCTGTTCCGCCGGGCAGCGTGACGACCGGACTCGTTGCGCTCGCTGAAATCACGGAAGAGATGCTGCTCGCTCCTGCAGTGGAGGTTGACCCAGCGGAGAGGGCAAGGATACGTTTAGCAACCTTCTCGGCGACGACTATGACCATAGCCCGAGTATTTCCCGTCGGCAAGTCTGGATGAATGCTTACATCCACCACGAATAGGTTGTTAGTGCCCAATACTTTTTAAGGTCAACGACCGGGTTGCCATCGTTCTCTGTGCCAAGCATAGCTGTATCGACATAATGACTGCCCGTCACGTAATCTCCGTTGGCAACGAGTTGCGCGCCGGTTGCGTTGGTCAAGGAGCTGTAACTTAGAAGTGAAGAATTCTGTGAAGAGGCTATCAATTCATCGATGAAGGCCGCAATAGCGCTTTTGTCCGCGTTAAAAGGTTAGGTGACGAACTCCGTCGCACTATTTGCATTAATGCCTAATACACCGCTAGATGTTGCACCGTGGATGAGATAGAGCTTGATCTTCATTCCTGTAGCAGTCGATGCAACCGTTTCTTGGAAGAAGCGAGTTCCTTCAGACGTAGTTCTGCTAGTCCAAAAGTTAAGGCGCTGACTAGATGACTAGATTGTGCGAGCATGCTGGAGCTGCGGGCGAAGAGTTCGACGTCTGCGTTATTTGGGCCTTCGTAGGAGGCCGCGCTGTACGAGACTGTGGAGTTGAAAGCAAGGGTGAGGATGGGATGGTATTGAAATATTATCAGTGTTTTAGCGTTCAGTAAAAGACAACGAAATACCTTCTAATCTCAAAAATCTACAAGAAATATCTGTACTCATAAAGTGGACACTAAATGCATAAATGTTCAGTGATAAATTACAACCCAGTCTGTACATGTACAACCCTACAACCTTGGCTTTGACACAATATAAGAGTTTCCTTTCTGCATCCAAACAACGGCATCTCCAACCATCTCATCTACAATAGCTTTCGCGCTCTTTTTCTCGTTAACTACGGCTGCAGCCTTGCCCATTAAGAACGGGCGCGCGCTATCCATTGTATCATCATCAATGTCATCACCCATCTTCTCGAGGTCATGCTCAACAGGAATGACGCCCTTTTCTGTAAGCTCCTTAATATCGTTTTGCCTGTTCTCCTCCCAGTTCTGAATATAAGGGTTCATACGGACGCGAAGTGGTCGACCAGTAAAGATAATGGTGCGCACATTGTCATCGAAACCTGCGGTGCGAACAGCTTCTTGGTGTGCTTTCGGTGCTCCGGCTTCCTCTGACAGAACGAAGCGGGTACCAATCCAGACCGCCGAGGCGCCGAGCATGAGGGCTGCTGCGAGAGACTGGCCATTGAAGAGACCACCTGCAGCAATTATCTGCACCTGAGCGCCAGTCATGGGCGACTTGTGTCCCTTAACCATCTCCGCGACGGTAGGGATCAGGATTGAAGTTGGGACATCGCCTGTGTGGCCACCACCCTCGCCGCCTTGTGCGCAGATGATATCGACGCCAATATCAAGGCACTTCTTAACGTGCTTTGGGTGTCCGATCATGTTCATGTACAGGACGCCGGCCTTGTGAAGGCGATCAACGACAGCCTTTGGCGGTACGCCAACGGCGGAGACGAATAGCTTGGCCCCAGAGTCGATGATTATGTCGACGAGTTTGTCAAGCTTGCCCTTGGTGTAGTCATAGCTGTTTCACATGCAAGTGTCAGTAATAGCTTGTCCCTCAAGTCGAAATCAAGAGTAAGAATGCGCAAATAGTAATCATTGATGATCGTAAAGATGCCGAGGCATTATCTGCGTTTCGAGGAGTAAGATAAATGAGCTTACTTTGTCTTCCGCGCGCTTCCACCGACCTGAGGTAGCAGCAGATCCACACCGAATGGGGCATTCTTGTCTTTCAGGAAGCTCTTTAGCTCTGCGATCTGTTCCCGTAGCATATCAGGTGTGTACCCCACACCACCAATGACACCTAAACCACCTGCATTTGTGACGGCAGCGGCAAGCTTTGGGCCTGCAGCGACGTTCATACCAGCAAGGAGAATGGGGTGGTTGATCTTTAGAAGGTCAGTGACAGTTGTGCGGATTTGCTCTACTTGATTGTTAGCAACAAAGCCAAACAGTAGGGAATGGTGATGCATGTGATATGACGCATGTGATAGTGAGAAGCAACGTACGTGGAGAAGCCATGGTGGTCGGAATAGAATTTAGTCCTATGTATGAGGGAGACAAATAATAACAGAGTATATGAGGAGAGGGAGAGGTTTGCAGGTGGGTGTGAAGAGAACAATGGAGATGGGGGAGAGTGTGCTTTTGAAGGGTGGCGAGTGGAGTCTGGCGGCTGGTTCAGCTCCAGAAGAGCCGCGGCGCGACCTGTTTTAGTCGATGCTAACAAAACATATTGGGACGAGATATCGAAGCACTCCACAATTAAATACATGGGGTAGCTTTATAGTTGTCTTGATAAGGCCTTCACTCACTTAATGATTAATTGTAATCCTCTATAGCCTTTGTTACATAGCTCAATGCCCTTCACGAGAGCATAACTAGAAGGGGTATCTAAAGGAATTCGGTGGACTTCGAATTATACCGAGGCACCGGCGATAGAAGTCAGTGCCGAGGTGGAACCGTGCACGAGGTGGCACTGACTTCTATTGGCTTGGCTGGTTTGCATTCTGTTTGCATCTTTTCCACCCGTATTCCAGAATGAAAAAGATTTTTATCGACCTTCAACCATGAAGAATTTGACGGTAAGTGGATAACAGAAAGACGCCAATGAAATCCTGGAATGTTTCCAGATACGTATCACCATCAAGGAACCGTAATCTCTTGGCGTTCCCGCCCAAACAGAGTCCAGACTTGTCCGAAAAGGTAATCAACACGTCTCGCACAATATTTCTTCCTTCACAACGCCACCATAGCTCTTCAACCACAGGTACTCATACTTCTTCTCGGAACAACGGTTACAGAATGTCTCCTGTCCGCTTCAAGATAGCGAATTATAGCCAGATCCCTAATAACGGCCCCCAAGGAGAACACCGGGCCTTCATTGCGCTTGGGAGTAATCTCGGCGACAGGATTGCGATGATTGAAGGGGCTTGTAAGGAGATGGAAGCGAGAGGCGATATCCGCATCGTGAGAACCAGTAGTCTATGGGAGACAAAAGCCATGTATGTACTAGACCAAGGAAACTTCATAAACGGCGCTTGCGAAGTGAGTTGAACAACCATTTCATTGTTTTATATTCGCTTCTCAGAGAATTGAGGGCTAAGGCTTTGATTTTGATGGAGCCTTCCAGATTAAAACATCTTTGAGTCCAATAGAGCTGCTCGATAGGCTTCAATCCATTGAGAACCACCTAGGAAGAGTCAAATTGATCGATAAGGGGCCCCGGAATATTGATCTTGACATCCTCCTATATGACGATACTACCTTTTCAAATGAGAGACTTCAGATCCCGCATCGGCTTATGCTCGAGCGCGAATTCGTTCTGAGACCACTATGCGAGTTAGTAACCCACTTCACTATTCATGACAACGCTCATTAGATGATAGATTGATCCCCAACGAAAGCCTTCCTCTACCACATCCGCAAGTCTCACTTTTGGATCATCTAAAGCAGCTACCACGCTCAGGCGATCCGCCTTCATCACTCACCCCGCTTTCCCGCACACTTCCGCCTATCACGGCTCACCATGCATGCCGCAAAACACATGTCATGTCTATTCTTAATTTAACACCTGACTCTTTCTCAGATGGTGGTATGCATTCTACATCCGATCTTTCAACTCTCGAAAGGACCATTTACTCCCACATCGAAGCTGGAGCTACTATTATCGATGTAGGTGGTCAATCTACGCGACCCGGCGCTGTTCAAGTGACGGGCGCAGAAGAAATATCGCGCATTCTACCAGCAATCAAACTTATCCGCTCTCTTCCAGAGGCCGAAAACATCGCTATTAGTGTAGATACTTATCGAGCAGATGTTGCAGAGGCAGCCATTAAGGCCGGTGCTGATATCGTGAATGACGTTAGCGCAGGCAATTTAGATCCAGACATGCTGGCCACTGTTGCTAGATTAGGCTGTACCGTTTTCTTAATGCACATGCGAGGAACTCCTGAGACGATGAATAAGTTGGTCTCTTATCCGGATGGGGTTGTCGAGACCGTAGGACAAGAACTCTTGAATCATGTTCAAGCAGCCGAAAAAGCGGGCATTCGCCGCTGGCGAATCATTCTGGACCCAGGCATCGGATTTGCTAAAATGCAAGAGCAGAATCTTGAACTTCTTCGGAGACTAGGCGATCTGAGGAACTTCCCTGGACTACACGGCATTCCCTGGCTTATTGGCGCAAGTAGGAAATCATTTGTGGGAAAAATCACTGGCGTTAAAGAAGCGCGAGAGAGGACGTGGGGAACAGCTGCAGCTATAAGTGCAGCAATACAGGGAGGAGCAGACATTGTTCGGGTGCATGATGTTGAAGAAATGGGAAAGGTGGCTAAAATGGCAGATGCAGTTTGGAGGGTGTGAAGAGCATCCCTGATCATATCACCTGCACAAAACACTACGAATCAAAATGCAAAGTAATACCAATAATTCGGAACAATCGAAACAACCAGACTTACGGTATGTATCGCCAATACCTGTTCTTACACATCGGGCTTACCGATTTCTCTTCTCGACCGTCCACCTCAAATTACTAAGATGAGTATTGTTGTAGTAGAGAGATTCGGAGATTTCTAAGATGCTGCCAATAAGAACTCCCTTGCAGCAAGCATGGGCTCAAGAGATTTTCCAGCCCGGCTTTCACGTGTCACTGAGCCTGAGATACTATCGCCACCAATCTTGCTCACCATAACCCATTCTTCTACATAAGATTCTTAAATGAATGCTACACGCTTCAGCCAGATAGCCGAACACGTCGTCTTTATCCTACCAATCCGGCTGATAGAAACATGTCAACCGGAAGTCCGTGCGCAGATGTCAGGAAAGAAGAACTCGTGTGAAGATTGATCTTGGACGAGTCATAGACACCCCTGATCTAACCCTAATACAGTAGTGATTGGCACTACGTCGACAAAACAACTTATCACTTCCACCAAAAAATAATCACCCTAGCAGTCTTATGCGCAGATATTCTCTATGTCCAAATAGAGTATGCGAGGTAAGAACACCCAATCGATATGTTGTTCATCTTCCTTTTGCATCTTTTATAACCTCTTTCATATCAACCTTGAGCTCCCCCCTTAATGCTTCCAGTATTGCCTAGCGAGCGTTCAAACTGACAGACACAGTTGCGCCGTACCGACCAACTCCCCTTGCCTGCGTACTGCTCCACGATGCTACATAAGGGGCGGATTACCAAGACCTCGTCTTCCAAGAAGCGACAATCCCATTATCCAACCTCCTCCACTTATGTCGACCTGAATCGGAGTTCCTTACCACCATCGTAATACTGTCTGACGACCTAGATCGTCTATACGAACTATGTCTTAGTTGTCTCTCAACTTATAACTAAATGTCTCATCGAATGTCTCATTACCTATTTTCTATTACCTATTTTGACTTAGTTATCTAGACCTACCTAATGTATATAAAGAGCTTCTAGAGCCCTTATTAATAGACAGAGTTCTTATTCCTAATCGTCCGTTTAACAACTTATCCAATATGTAGACTCCTCTATAATTAGCTATGTAGACCTCGACCATCTTCCCAAGTCCTATACTAGTTGTGAACCAGCATTTTTGGAGGCTTGGCACGCGAATGAAGGCCTTTGCCGTTGCCTGGGTGACAAAACTTCTCATAATGTGGCCTACCAGAGGATATATTATCTCAAGGATCTATAGCGATGAACGCGCTGCTATAACTCGCCGAAATCCAATTCGTGGAGACCGCACCATAAGAATCATCTCTGCAAAAGCTTACATGGAATACTACGCAAGCAAGTTATGGCAATAGTGGACTGGGTGAGTCTTATTGTTTCACTTATTCCCACGTATGACTACAGCTCCCGTAGCATACTAATACTTTCCTAGATGCGGTTCTGCGAGTACGGCATACAGGCAGTGAAGGATTACTTAATGCTTTGTGGTTTATGTAAGGGAAAAGCCAGCCGAAATTGAGTACCTCCTCAAGTTGTTTTATCCAATGATAAAACAGATCCCGCCACTACGTAAAGCTTCATGATTCAATATGTTTGGACTATTCGGGTCAAAAGAATAACTGGTATCTGAATTGGTATAATTAGAGAGGAGGATGAAGATAATAAGGAAACTAGGACGGCGGCTCGTGAAGCAGAGAGCAGGTATTGCAAAGACAAGATAAAGAACCAACCTTCGCCAGGCATAGAGGGGAAATCCTCTTACGAATAAAGGCAGTAGTGCTCATAATGGACCTAGAGAGCCACAACAAGCTCCTTACATAAGTGCTGAGGTGTGGCTTGATTCTCTGTGGGCATGCGTCAAGTCTGCATTAATTTGGCAGGTAGAGGAGTTGTAAATAATGTCGGCCCGGATTTTACTGGCAGGATTCCCTTTACAATTAGAGTCACCGGGAGTTTTGTGAGTAGTTTGTTGAGAATCTAAAATTTAGTTGTCCACGAATCTAAAATAGTATGATAAGCGGGTCCGACTGTTTTGTCACTAAAAGTGATTTCTATTTTAACGCAGCACAGTGTAATAATCAAACGAGATATAAATATTTAGTTTCCAATACACGAAAAAGCGGGGCCAAGTATCCCTCCCTAATCACCTAGAGCCTTGATTCCTGTGTGCGTACTCCAGGAATTCTCGCCGCACGATCTTCCTGCAGCTCTTGGCTTTTGTCTATGCTGCACCCGGGATAGCTTCTGATACCCTGCATTCCGGTTAAGGCCTGTAAAAGGCCAGTAAGGCTTCCGACTGGAACGTATAGATATCTAATCGACAGCATCGAATGAGAGTCACAGGTGGTTCGAATGTAGGACGCACGCTGCGTGTTTAAAGGACAATTGCTTTCTGACCTCTTCTATTTAGAGACTAACCGCTGGTTCTTTTCTAGAAGAGAGCCAGCTTCTTTTATGATCCTTCTGAGACACTAGTAAAACCTTTCGCCCCTTATCTATCTGACTATGTCTCCTCTAGGACCCTCATCTGTCTGACCGTGTCTCAGCCCGTTACAAGGCCCTTCCCAGATCTACTCCAACGCTGCACCGCCACCGGAATTGTCGCTAGTTCTTGATCCACAAGGGTGTGGTTGGTGTGGGTCGGCCACCCCCCCCCCCCCCGCTAGTGCCCGTAACGCGTGAGAACCTTAAGCTGCTAAGTACAGTAGGTTGTTTGAATGTCATCACGTTATTTAATCTGAACTTGTCTTGAAGGTGGCTAAGCCCGTAGCAGGCTTGGCCAAAATTTAGCTTTAGCTCAGGCGAACAACCATGTTAGGAGCCGGGGAGGGCCGTGCACGATGCTGTTGCCTTTTCGTATTTGGGAATCGTGCGCTCAGACTTCGGCACTCCTGCATACAAATTCATCCAATCGATCGGTTTGAAATCTAACTAAATTTAGTAGTGCTCGACACGCATCGATGCAAGACACCTCAGCTCAGCTGAAGAGGGTTAGTATTACACGATGAATCAAGCAGCGGCGCCAAATCGAACCCTCTCCTCGTAAAGTGACAGGACTGTTCAAAAAGGGGTCATTGAACATTTAAAAAAGGTCGGGCGTTTGGCGGTCCTCACTGCCGCGACGTACAGCTTCACTGCATTTCTCCACGTCGTTATTGGCACCCGGACATCATGGTGCAAGTTCACGATCTGACGGTTGGGTATGTTTCTGGCATGATTGCGGCCGGCCTTTTTGTAGGTGCGTTCAGTGTTTATGCATCGTACGGAGGACGGCCCAAAAATGGATTTCTCTTTCCTTAATCTCAGCAGCCTCATAGGCACCTTATGGGGGGAAATCCATTTTGGCTCCGTCCTCCGTACTGGCAACGTCGTATGGTCGGCAATTCGCTCTGACATGGTTCCAGTTCAGCTACTTATTGCTGTCGCAATACCGTTAGTGCTCGTCGGCCTGCTAAAGGAAAAGAATTCGACAGTCACCGCTTCCGCTGTTACATGGTATGCCAATATAGCGTTTTCCAAAAACCGTCGCACTGATTGTTCTTTAGGTCCGTTATTGGTCGTCTGCTTCATTCATCGTATTGGCCTGCCATCCTCCAAACAGACTCTGCGACGAATCGGGGGGTCCGCAGTGAGGTTTGGATGCTCTCGTGGCTACAGAGTCTCGCAACCGTTCTTGTCGCAATAACTGGTGTTGTTACGCCTCTCGGCTTGTATGAGAGCGTAGGTCCTGCGAAAAACCCATCACAACAAGTATTCCACTACCTCCAGGACAGTTCTCCCTTCGGCTATGGGACTCTGGCGCGGAACAATCTTCCATGGAGCCGAATTTGTGGATCACTCGTTCGTCTCGGGTGTCCGAATTCACCTAACAACGTAACTATCGTATCCAATGAAACAGGCGACTACGTGCAGGCGGACTGGTACAGTTCTCACGTTCCTCAGGATGTAATTGATGTGTTTCAGAGTGGATTGTCCACCATGAACAAGACCGTCTCGAGCGTGTTCGACATTGAATGGAGATACTATACTTTATCGCAGCCTGACGATCAGGATGGAGCCCTTCCGATTGATAACGGCACGGCGTACCCCATTGGCGCCTACCAACACATCTCAACGATCACGATGGACGACGAGATTCTGCTAGTGGAAGGGCTGATCGTTGATACGAGGGATGGCGGCATCGGCTTTCGAAATCATAGCGCCCCTCCGCCGCGAGAGTATGCGAGCACCTGGTCTGAAGACATACTCTTCATCCAACCGCAGACACAGTGTGTAGATACCAACCTGACTCTAGACTTTTCGATACCGGAAACGACATCCGAAGGTACCTCAACAATTGTCAACTTAGTGTTAACGGACCGAGGAGGCTTCTCGAATATCGACCACAAATATCCCACCTGGGAGATGGGTGATATGCAGGGAAATCCCGATCTTTGGCGTCGCGCATACAAGGCAGCGTTCCTCAATAATGTTTACTCCATGTTCTTTCTGAACGTGACTGCACCCGCCAACAAAAGTGTTCCGGGCTCTCACGCATTTGAATACCTCAATTCTTTTGTAGGGAAGGCATTCCCGCTCCAGAGGAATGGCTCTAGCACGCATTTATTGGCGATAGGAACCAACAAGATCACGACCTCGTCGTTGTGGGGTTATTATCTGGACGGGACTGATAAAGAAAGTTTAGGTAGCAACTCCACGGCCGAGCCACCGTTATATCCGAACCCCTTTAATATCGGCTTCGAGAATGGTGAGTCTGCTCAATATATGGCTTGGCTATCTTTCGGTTTCTTCTAACAATCTTGCAGTTTTCTGTGGACCGGAGGGCATGGACGCCGCAAACATCACAAATTTCGCCACACAGTGCGGACTGCTGTACGGGGCACCTCGACGCCAGGATGGTACCCAGTCGCTGGTGTCCGAACCCGGTTCCAGCTGGACGATCCCCATGTACTCGTGCGTCTCTGCCGCCAGGGCGTCGATCAAGACCGTCTCCTTCCGCTTCAACGGCAGCGATGACCTCTCTAGCCTCATAGTGACTAATCTCGTTGAGAAGAACTATCCTAACGAAGACTCCAAGCCAATCTGGGCGGTTGAGAACACTGGAATGTACCTCCGCGACGTGAACCCATTGTGGGGCCTGGTCAAGCCTGAAAGCCAGGCGGGCTTCAATCTCTCCACCATTCAGAAAGAGTCCCTCATGCTGCCGGGGTATGTCGTTTTCGGAGAGTTTGTACCCAAGACCTATCAGAACCTCCCTGGGGTGGATTTCTACTGCGACGCCCTCGGAGCCGCCTACGACGTAGATGATGAGTCGGACTACTCAGGGCAGTCCAACTATGCTATGTATCGCCTATGGCGGGACCTCTCTCGCACCCCAGCCACGGCAGCCAAAATACTTAATCTTATCTGGACCGACGCCGCGGCGAACGCAGTAGCAGGAACAAGGAACGTCGCAACAAGCAACGGGTCCAAGGCAAAACGCGCAAACGATTCGGCAAGCAATGATGCAAACACCTGGCCCGTGATTCTCTACCAAAGAGAGATCAGGTATCATCTTCGCTACGCCGTTCCCGCTATTATATTGCTTTTCGTCGCAGTCTGCATATGCTCCCTAATGCTGTGCTTCATCGTCTTCGGCCGCACCGGGCCGTCTAAAATGCGCAAATACCTTAACAAGACTTCGGTTGGGAGAGTTCTGGCAGGGCACGTATATAGGTCTGTTGTAGAGGGGGACGGAAGCGTTCACGACGAGCAGTCTTCGAGAAAGTGGGTCGACAGGGTAGGAAGGAAGCAGGTTGCCGTTGGCGGAACCGTTTCCGAGGCGGCTGAAGGCTATGTTAGAAAGGAACATGTCTCTCCGGAGAAGGCGCAGGCTGAACGCCTTTTGCCATGAACATTACGTTCCAACCCGAGTGCGCTCTAGACCTCTAATAATTAGATCTTTAATTGGGATACTGCATGCCATGTACATGCGCTGCGTGATTCTTGATATTCCTGATGCCGTCGGTTTACTTTGAGAAACGAGAATGCCTGCATTGGTATCTCTGGTAGAACAGTTATCTCTGATGTTGATTGTCAAGACTCCATGGGCAGCTTCACATTACCAGCAAACTCACTTTTAGTTTTGGGCATGGCATTATGTAGGCCATATTCGGTATGCGGCGTAGCGGTTGGACAATACTACGACTCAAATTTTGTTAAGCTTGCTTTGCCTCTGCACTTCCGTGACTTTGCTTGCCACAATAACCTGCAAACTCTCCAGTGGTCAGTCACTTTCTGTAATACTCAACGTTATATACTAACCTCCACAAGCTGGCGACGTATTATCCGCGAGAATTTCAAATGCCCTATCGGTTCTGCTGATCTGTACCTACGTCTGCTATTTCTGTTTCCAGCACTACCATTCATCCGCAAGTATGTCCGTCTCAGCTAGAACGCCCTCGCAACGTGCGACGGATGCGGAGGCAGTGACAAGACACAGCAAGACAGTGGAGACTGATGACCCAGAACTCACAGTCATTGGCGCAGCAATCGCCATGGTGGTTACCACAACGCTAGTCGCCTTTCATGCATACTTCATTGTGGGAAATATAAACTTCCATGCGTTGAAAATGTTCCAAGGGCTGATCGTAATTCCCTTCGTTGGCAATTTGGTGGAGCATTGGACGGCGGTAGTTATGGCTTTCACGGAAAGCAGACCTTGCGATCGGTATTGCCCTTGGGTCAGCGTGCAAGTTGCCACGCTTGTGCTCCCAATCGTCGTTCTGGTCTCATGGATACCTAGAGTAAAGAGCTTGTCGCTAGTTCTTGATTACTTTCAGGTCACCTGTTTAGCCGTCACAGGCACGCTCATTAGCGCCAGTAACCCTGGGTTGGTGTTGTCGATGCAGGGCAAGTACGAAGAGGCCGAAGTGACGCACCGGTGGGATCTCGAAGTATCTGAGAAGGTTCTTGGGCTAGAGCATCCGGGCACGCTTATTAGATGGCCAGCCTGGGGTTGATGTACAGGAATCAAGGACCGTGGAATGAGGCTGAAAAGTTAGAGGTACCAGTGATGGAGACGTTCAATTGACCACGCTCATGCTGAAAGGCTTGGAATCGAAGAATAGGACAAAGGAATTTTAGTGACTGAATTTGCAGTGACCCAAAGTCGTCGGTGGATTCCTTGGTCTTTAACTGAGAGAAATGGATTTCATGGCGCTGCCGTGCAGGTTCCCGTGGTGATGATATCGAGACCCCTTACGAGACTTGCTCTTCTTGCCGCAGTAGTATCCATTTCGCCTTCGGACATCAACGTATGTGCAAATTAGAAATTCTGATTTAACATGGAGCCGTGATAACCGTATCTTGAGTTGCTCTTCCCCGTTCTTGTAATAGGGAAGAACCGCCCTAGATAACCGGAAAAACTCGCCTCCGAACTTAAATTTGCGGACATACGTATATCCGCAAGCGGATATCGCTAACCTTTTTGGTCAAAAGTTAATTCTGGTTTGCGTCCTACCGTTATCGATAAGAACTAGCCAATTAAATCAATTAAACAAGGCCATACGCGTTGTTTTGATTCTGGTGTTCTACACGGACCACTTGGTCTTAGCGTGTTAAGGGATGGTCTAGCGCACGTAGAGCGGTCACCTTTTTCAACGAAATTGATACACCCCCACAACAGCTCTCATCTCAAAAATACCGTCAAATTGATCCACAGAACCAGTTCTAGAATCAATAAATGTCTACCCCGTCTGCCCCCGCGATGTTGACTAGAAAGCGCCGCCGAACAGATAATGGGTCAATAATTGAATCGGCCACCCCCACTACAAACACAATACTAGTTAACCAGCAGACGCCTATACAAACCCCAACTGGGGCATCCGCCGAACGGATATCGCGCCCAGTAACAAAGGAGGAGAAGGTTAGAGTTGTTGCAGGGCATTTACGGGACTGGCGATGGTCCTTCGGTGACCTCACTTTGGCATGGCTACAGCTTGGTGCTGGTAAAAGACGACGTACAAAAAAGAGGAAGGCAAAGGCGCTTATTACTACCCTTTTAGGGGACGAAGAAACTCGTAATGCAATTGGGGAGGCTGCGGATATTCATTCGGAACTAGTTGATGCGGTCGTAAATATCCTTCGTGAAGAGCTTCGTGATCTTCAGCAGAAGACGGTTATCTTTGGCCCATGGAAGTCAGATCTGGAGTTTGAAGACGTTCAACTCTCGCAGGGCTATGAGATGATTAGCCAATATGCCCCTCTACTCTGCCAACTGTTGGAAGGATTATCGGCACAATCAAGAAGTGACGGATCGCGAAATCCGAACCCAGGGCGGGTTGTTCTTCTTACGTCTATCCTTTCGTTGGGCCGCGCTCGAAGCTCCGCCAACTGTTTTGCTCGGCTTCTTGGTCTTCATCTTCAAGGCACGGGTGTAAAGAGTCGGGTTCTATCAATGCTTCATGGCCTGGGGCTTATTGACGGATATAAGACGCTTAACCGCCAGAAGATGGGATTGGCCGAACGCTCTAAGGAAGGTCACAATACCAGCGGAGCCAGGTCCGCCGGAGGGTTCAACGATGGCCCGGTTCCAGAACAGCCGGCTGAATTTGGTTTGCAACAGGATGAACCAAGCACAGAGCCCCATGACGGGAAACGTGCAGGCTCATCAGACCGGGGTGAGGGCGCCGGTGAATGAACCGAAAGAGGGATTCATGAAGAAGCTCATCAGACTGTTCTGTTGTGTGAGTAGAACCGGCCCGTCGAAGTGGACTGGCAATATTAACAAGTCAGAAAGGTAACCAAGCAATTGGCAACACAGCATAACCTCTCCCTCCAGCGATTATCAGCATACTGGCGCTAACGTTGCCGAAGACTCACCTCCAATCAATGTCCGCTCTTGATGATATTTGTGACTGTGGTCGGCGCGTGATAAGGTGTCAGTGGGTGTTACACACCACAGCGCAGACGCTATATGTCCGCTAGGCTATGATAGGTTCTTTTGGGGTGGCTATTATGAATATAATCTAGTATAACGTTGCAACGAGTTAATGTATAAAGCCTAAAAATCTATCGTTGATAGATCTGGCTCTTGCAATCATTCTAAGCCTATACACCTCTAGACCTAACGTGGGTGGCTTTAACAATTTTGTCAAAGATTATATGCATCTCCCATACAAATTTAGACGTTCCGCTTAACAAACCCTGCGAAAGTCCCTCAGACCGTTTATCCGCTTGCGGATATACATTTGTCCGCTAATTAAGGTAATTTCTTTCCAGCTCCAAACTCCACCAGCAATACTTGCATTCCACCCTCTCCACTGCCAAACATGTTCTCCGTACCCGGCTGGAACGTTTCTACCGCACTGCAAACCCAGACTGACACACCCAATTCCAATACAGCACAGAATGGAGCAGACGAACCAGCATCCTCTAAGAAGCGGAAAAGAGGTCATGGCAAGAGCAAGGATGGTGGAGTTAACAGCATTGGCCTGGGTCCTGTAGTGACCAATTTGAATGTGGCGGAGATGTGGGAGAGGCATATTGAAGGGAAGAAGGTGGAAAAGACAGTGAAGAGCGAGGAGAGGATCGGAAAGAAGAAAAAAAAGAGCAAAGAGAGTAAAGAGACCATCAACGAAACCGAGAGCGCAGAACAAGACCCCAAGTCCAACAAGCCTCAAGCATCCTCCCCCACCCCACCAGCCAACCCATCCAAACCCTCCAAAAAGAAGCCCAAGAAAGACAAAAAGCCCAACCCCCCGACCGCCACCTCCGCCCCGGCCCCGGCTCCTCCCCCCTCCACTGACCCCACCGCAAAACTAACTCCTCTCCAACTCTCCATGCGCGCCAAGCTCGCCAGCGCCCGCTTCCGCCACCTCAACGAAACCCTCTACACAACCCCCTCCGCCGCCTCCCTCACCCTCTTCCGCTCCAACCCCGAAATGTTCTCCGAATACCACACCGGCTTCGCGCAACAAGTCAGCATATGGCCCGAAAACCCCATCGACAGATACATCGCCACCGTGCTATCCCGCGGCCGGATCCGCGCCCGCGACCCCTGGAAGGAGCGCCGGCACCAGCAGCGCAAGGGGAAGCCCACCGCCACCGCCATCACCACCGACAGCAACCCAGCAGCAGCAGCTGCCGCAGCCGCCGGTAATCCCCCAAAACCCCTCCCCCGCGCCCTCAACGACCTCACCACCCTCGCCGACCTGGGCTGCGGCGCCGCCACCCTCGCCCTCGCCCTGCAGCCGCACCTCCGCGCCCTCAGCCTCCGCATCCGCTCCTTCGACCTCGCGCAACCTGCCGGCCCCGCGGGGCCCCTCGTCACGGTCGCGGACGTCGCGGCGCTGCCGCTTGCGGACGCGAGCGTGGACGTCGCGGTCTTCTGCCTTGCGCTCATGGGGACGAATTGGCTGGATTTTGTGGACGAGGCGTGGCGCGTGCTGAGGTGGCGCGGGGAGCTGTGGGTTGCGGAGATTAAGTCGCGGTTTGGGCGTGTGGGCCAGGGTGGGGGCGGGAAGGGGGTGGTGGGGCATAGTGTTGGGAGTCGGCGGAAGGGCGGGGCG
>Ga0307515_10009096_pt1 | contig 19271 bp, 13 predicted proteins | sample 17_EM_MG_FD_194513 | JGI IMG/M metagenome (GOLD analysis project Ga0307515, IMG submission 194513) | Populus trichocarpa ectomycorrhiza microbial communities from riparian zone in the Pacific Northwest, United States - 17_EM | ecosystem: Host-associated > Plants > Roots > Unclassified | place...
CCAAAATGCTCTCAAGACATAAGAAAGTAAGTTTATAATGCTCCCAGGCCACACCCACAGAGTTGTGGTTGCATCGCTAAATATTTGCAGGTGGGGAGTTGCTTGCCATGCCCAAACGGGCTGGGAGTGCCAAAGTTACGATCCATGGGATAGGATATGCGTTGTAATGTAACTGTAACAGGCAAGTCGATATCAAGTTTGCTGGCTGCCAATCATCCTGATGTGCAGTCTAGAACTTTCGCATGGCCCATACGACCCTTGCACACCCACTGATGAAATATCATGTCTCACAATTTGGTCACTGATATCAAGAAAATGCTGACATGTAGCAAAATAGGTACACAAATTGCATTTACAAGAGATAGGTCGTCAAAATTACCTATTTGGATATCTATTCCTCCGGCAATGGGGGAGCCGTCACCATATCTTCATCCGTATCTGATCTCCATAGTGTAATTAGTTAGGGATGCTCTCTGCAGGGGTAAAATCTTACAGGTTCAACAGGCTTCACATCCTAAATTGATGTCGAATCAGGAGCAGCGTCGGGCGAGAGAACTGGTATCAATTTGTCTGACTGTGGTTTCTCCGAAACCAGCCTCATCAGAGTACTTCCTGGTCGAGAAGGCACTGGCGGCATTTGCGATTGCCCGCGGTTGATCTCAAAAGTCTGCATAAGCTCTCCCAATGTTGTCGTGGATGGTGTGGCTGCAGTCATGTCTATTTTGGGCTTGACAACCGCCGGAACCTTCAATTCGGCAATCCCATACTTCATATCTCTCTCACGGGAGTAGTTTAATGCGTCCCCCCATCCTGGTGGCGTCAATTTGTCAAACCTCATCTGCTTCTGCCGAAAACTCTCCATGCGGTGCTGTACTGTTTTGGAGATTGTGCCCATCAACCAGCCAGGTTCATCATCACTCGGCTTGCCGCACTCTGGATCTTCTTCATTATCTTCCTCATGTTCCCCATCGTGCTCATCGTCGGAACATCCAACATCACTCAAAGTGTCTCCGATACCATTCAACAGCTCTTCGAACGTTTTTTCGGGCTCTCTGGTTGTCGCTCCTGCGTTTTCAGCAGTACACATATCTTCCCGCTCTTGCATAATCACTGTCTCTGCATTTCGAACTCGCTTTCTTGCCACAGAGGTTTCTCTCTCCACATACTCCTCGACCCTCCTCTCTTTCTCTTCATTGCTTGAAACGTGCGTTTCCTGTCTTTTCACCGCGGAAAGCTTCATTTTGGATCGGAAGCTGGGCAATGCTCTCAATGATCGGACCCTTTCTGCCTCCGAGCTGCAGTTGCCTTCATTCACTTGATGATGTCGACGTGTGGACTGATTTTTTGATTTGCCGTATTTGCCCAACAGAGGTGGCGAAAAGTTCCTTTTCGGAGCATTGACCATTGTGTCTTGTGTTGACCTTGTTGTTGGGTGAGATGTTGTATGTTGCAAGATATGGACCACATGGAGGCAAGCTCAGTCATTAATGTCAAGGTTCGTACGTTTGATCAACTCGAACAAAGCACAATCTGCCTTTCGACCGTTATTTCATTCAGAATCGTAATGCTAACCGTACGTCATGACTTGATGGTTAGCATGTGTTTCATTTAAGATCCCGGCGATGTGTTGGGACAAACTTCACCAGACAACCTTTCCGTCAAAGAATTTCCTTTTTATATCTATCAAACATGAGATTTCGGCTGTCTTTCACTTCAATGTATCCCTGGCAACAGACAAACAACATCAGACCGACTTACTACAGATTGCAGGACCGTTGGAATCCCCTGCAACTTGTAGCTATCGGTAGTAGGATATATCTTGGGTAGATCGTGCAAGTTGAATGTCATTCATTTCATTGTGACCTGTAGCGTACTATATATTCCTCAGGACTTCCCATTTTTCGTGATCATCTTCCTCACCTTTCCCACAACAGCAAGTCATTGCTCCACGAACACCTCACCCCGGTGTGATTGAATCTGAATTGAGCTGAACAGCGGGCGCTTCATCCAATGCGCCCCTGGCGGAGACACAGCAGCAACGCAGACACCAGTTGGTCCACTGCAACTCTGCAATTGCAGCCACCGAAAATATAACCCAGGACACACATGTAAAAAAATGTCAATTCAACCGGACACGGCAATGATCGGAAGCAGCATGCGATCGGATGTGAGTAGCTCCATATCGACCTAGAAGGTGGTCAAGTAACACAATCATGTATAGCTGCTGTACGTAGAGAGCTCTGCGACTGATTTATCGCTGCCCGCAATGCCACACCTCCATGGTCAACAAAGGCATTTGTCCACACAGTCTGTGGAATTGAACATGATGATGTGGTCAGCTCTGGGATCTTTGCAGACAAATTTCGTGATAATGGTCCCTGGGAGTGGATTAAACAGGCTTTAAAGACCCCAGAGGAGGCTACAGAGTCGTATCTGGTTGAGGTAATAGCCGAATCTTCCTTTTAGAAGCAGCAACTAATTTATGTAGGTTTTGAACATGTCTGCAACTATGGCAAGGCAAGGAGGTCGGGTACAGCTAGAACAGTCCGACATGCGCCATGCCTTGAATATGGCCAAAATGGCCAAAGAAGGGTTTTCGCGCGCCGCTATAGAGGAAACGCAACTAATGAAGAAACCTCGCGCCAAAGTCCATGAAGAGAAGAAGCGAGGAGTTGAGTTTCCAGGGCATAAAAAGCTGAAGGCTGCGGCAGAAAGACACCCAGCAATGGTTTATAAAAATCATACGGACGGCTTCCTTCCATGCCAAGATGGCACAACAAAGATCCCGCAGACACGCTGGAGGTGCAAATAAACCAGCACACCTCCACCAGAACCGGCAGAACCTCCGCCCGGAATGCCTCCTGCGCCACCTGGTGACAGTGAGATAAGTGAAAGTTATGAAATAGACGGTATGCTATGCAGGTGTGTGTATATACATTCTCCTCTTCCCAATACTCAATTTTTCAATCATAATGCATATGCCAAGAATAGCAAGCGCCATAAAGATTTTATTCCAGATTTGCTGAGTACACTATTTGTTGTGTGGCAATGCCGCTGACATTGATTTTGGAGACGACGGCAGCCTTTTGAGCAAATCTGACAGTGAAGACGAGCATTGATTGAAAGGAATGGGAGTTTTGAGTATTATCATTGTCTACAATTAGCGGACACTTTAAAGTATATTTTAAAGGATATATTTATGTGCACAATTAAAGAACAATGTAGTGATAAAGGAAAACGTACATGAAGAGGATGGAACAACTGCCAAAACACAGTTATCGATATTCTATGCCAAAGTAAATGGTTGCATAATGCAGATAGGCCTGTGGCAAAATGACTGTCAACGGAGCGTCAACGATTTTTCGTCCTGTACGTCAGGTTATTGAAATGTGACTTAGTTGTTGTTATTTATAATCATTGTATTGGCCACCTTTATAGGCAAAAGAGAATGCTACACTCTCCCTGCCCCATCTTGACAATGAGCATCAACAGAGCGACAATGATTTTTGGTCTTGCATCTTGGGTAATCTAGGTGGCAAATGATCGCAGACATCCATAAATGAGGTTTTGGCAGCCTTTGTAGACTGATAGGCAAGAGATGTTCCGGTGACAGCCTCCCAGACAATCACACCTCAATTCGTTTTCAACGCTGCAACTCAGTAATCCTGAACATTTTAGCCTATAAAAGAGGTCAACACTCCGTATATAGAAATTAGCAGCCATCTCACGCTTTGATTAACCATCACCCAAGGCCAAAAATCGTTGACGCTCAATGGACGCCCATTTTGAATATTGGGCAGGGAGCGTCTCCCTTTCCCTTTAGTCTATAAAGGCGGCCAATAATACCCTTATGTAGAACAAAGACCAGATCACTCTTCAATTACCTGACATGCAAGACTAAAAATCGTTAACGCTCTGTTGACACTGATTTTCAAAATGGGGCAGGGAGTGTGTCACTTTCTCTTTTGCTTCCAAATGGGGCCAATACCTCATTTATGATCGTCTGCATCCAATCGCCACCTAGATTACCCATGATGCAACACCAAAAATCATTGACGTGCCATTGACTATCATGTTCAGGCTGTGGCAGGGAGCGTGTCTCTCATGTTTTTGGTTATGAGGGCAGCCGATAAATCCAAAAAGAACAACGGAGTACCAAAGTTAATATTTTGCGATTAGCTGTAGGATATCTAAACACGACCATAAATAGGAAAACCCAAAACACAGATCCGGAGATTGGAGCCGATGGGTCTAGCCAAACCAGGCACATCCCATGGGTTGACCGGTACGGGTCCGCGTATGCCCTGCCAAGATGCAGCGGGTTGGGGTGTAGGTCGGTTCTGGATCCAAACTGAACCATTTTTGCAGTCTGAACCCACACCTCTGGCTGGTTACCTGGACACATTGCTAACACTACTTAGGACAAAGGACTTGTCCAAAGCATTGCAGGAGACAGAATTGCTTTTGCGCACGTGGTCAATTATATCACATTGAGATAGTCAGTCCGGCGGTTTATTGTCAATGCTGTGACTTCCTTTCAGAGTAATATAAATATAAACATATTGGCAGAGTCGCTAATGGAAATTCTTACGTGTTGGAACGTTACTGCGTTGAACATTGACCAACACCAAATTGCCAGCATAAGGATTTGACAATAGTTGATATTCCTTTTCCTCCATCATACCCTTCAAATCCAGATTGCAGAAGGTATTAGAAAATGTCAGCAGCAAGGAGAAGATTGACTTTTACTAGGAAGGCACTAGCGCCGAGCAGAAGTCGAGTGGAGAAACCTCGATGCCCAGACCCAAGGGAGATACCAGAATGGGTTCGGGGGTATCAAAGAAGACTCGAGGATGCTCAAAAGGAGTACTTGCACATAACGGAGCAAGGAGAACCAGAGGAAGCTGACCAAGGACAAGGAGAAGTATTGGTGACAGAAGCATCATTGGACTTAGTTCAGGAGCGGTTGTCGGAACTCGCTCAGCAACATCAGCAAAATGTAAATCGGTCTGGAAGACACACGCAACCCTCCCAGAGACTCCGGGCGACTTCACCGGTGCTTCTAGGTCCTTTTTGATGCTCCCAGACCCCCCTTGGAGCTGAGCAATGTGCTCTCAGACTCTCCAGGAGCAGTCTCAGGTGCTCATGAAAGCACCTGCACTTATGTAGGTGCATTCAGGATGCTACGAGATTTGACTTATAGAATAGTCAAATTGTGGAGCTCTTGAGACCTCTGCGCAGATCTGCAGGAGACTTCGAGAGCAGGTGAGACCACTGTGCAGCTCTCTGGGAGACTTCGAGAGCAGCCGAGACCCCTGCGGGAGACTTGGTGCCGTATTCTCACAGCAGTGGTTTTAACATAACCACAAGGCATTTTGTCTTATCATATTCGTCTTTGTTACAGTCACAAGATTCACTACATCGTAATATGGCATGCATTAATTAAGTCTCTCTGTATATATATACATACAGTCAATCTGGCCACAGATGGTAGTCGAGCATAATCGGAGGTGCACCTGGACACGCCCATTGAGAGAACTTAGAGATGCACCACTTGGAGCTACAAGGCAGAGAGCCCACCATCAACACTCCGCTGCACCTCTCGCAACATCAAAATGGAATTCATGAGAAGGAGCGTTCCTGGCTCGAGCAGCGTAGGAATCGGGTGAGAAGATATGATACCATCCGGCGTTGAGGATCCACGTAATCTCGGACCCAGCGAGTGAGACCAAAAGTTGGAAAACATAGAGTGTGCATTTTCATTGTATGATAAGATGAGATGGAAATGAGATGATGTCTATCTACTCCGGGGTCTGACGAATATACACTCCCCATCGCTCTGTCCACCTCCGTTACCAGTGTATCTCCATACACCTGCCGTCTCTCCTAGAAAATGTACTTGGAGGCCGTGATGGAGTGTGTGTGGAGATGCACTTGGAGGCTGGGATCAAGCAAGTGTGGAGATGAACTTGGAGATGGAGATTGAGTAAACTCAGAGATGCAGTTGGAGGCGGTGATCGAGCGAGTTTGTAGATGCGCTTGGAGGCCGACATCGAGTGAACTCAGAGATGCACTTGGAGGCCGGGATCGAGCGTGTTTGGAGATGCAATTGGAGACCGAAGATCAAGTGAGCTCAGAGATGCACTTGGAGGCCGGGATTGAGCGAGTTTGAAGATGCACTTCGAGAGCGAAGATCAAGTGAACTCAGATATGCAATTGTAGGCCGTGATCGAGCGAGTTTGGAGATGGACTTGGAGGCCGTGATCGAGCGAAATTGGAGCAGTACTTGGAGGCGGTCGATCTGGACGGGGTAGTTTGGGAGGGAGGCACGACGGGAGCTGCGACTCTATTCATTGGTTACCTCGTAATTGAGGGAATGTAGAGAATTGAGTACAACATGGTCTGCCGAGAGATGAGACTGGCTGGGAGGGGGAGCCAGTCGATCTTGGAATGATGCAGTACGCGGTGTATGCAGTACTCAGTGTATGCAGTACTCGGCATATGATGTACTCCGTGAATGCTGTACTCAGTGTTAACTCTTGATCATGGCATGGAGAGATAGTGAGGGATAACTTCGTGTTCTTAGGTGATGGTAGAGTTGAGGACGAGAAAGAGAGAGACTAGAGCAGATGGGAAATCATCTTGAGAAACTGGGACTTAAGAGAATTTCGTGTGCAACTCAATTTACCATTCCTGATACGGCAGGTACGAGTCCCAATCTGGCGGGTAATTATACCAATACAAGGTCTTCTAAACCCTTTCAGGCATGTGGTACCCCTGATTTCTCATATTCGCTCGTATCCTCCATATCGCTCCTATCCTCATCCTCCATCTCTCTTTCTTGTCCACAACTCTACCATCATCACAAGAACACAAAGTTAAGTCATCCCACTGCATCTCTCCATGCCATGATCAATAGTTAACACCGAGTACGGCATCCACCGAGTACGGCATCCACCGAGTACAGCATCCACCGAGTACAGCATCCACCGAGTCCAGCATCCACCGAGTACAGCATCCACCGAGTACAGCATCCACCGAGTACAGCATCCACCGAGTACAGCATCCACCGAGTACAGCATCCACCGAGTACAGCATCCACCGAGTACAGCATCCACCGAGTACAGCATCCACCCAAGATTGTTTGTCTTCCCTTTATTCTCATGATCACAAGTTGACCCCTGAATATAGCTTCAGCTTCTGGCTTGCCTCCCTGCATGATCGACGGCCATTAGCCAGCTCTCCATGAGAGTTCAAAGGTCAAGTGACATTGTCACGTTCCCACGGTGGTGAGGTAACTAACTAATCAATAGAGTCTCAGCACCTGGCATGCCGTCCATCGACCGCCTCCAAGTTCTCGTCTAATCACACTCCATTACGGCCTCCAAGTGCATATCTGCGTACTTGCTCGATCACGGCCTCCAAGTGCATTTCCAACTCGCTCGATCACGGCCTCCAAGTGTATCTCCAAACTCACTCGATAACGGCCTCCAAGTGCATCTCCAAACTCACTCAATGACGATCTGGGAGTGCATCTCTGAGTTCACTCGATCACGGCTTCTAAATGTATCTCCAAACTTGCTCGATCACGGCGTTAGGGGGATGCTTCGACCTATGTAATTGTACTTTTAACCGAGTATTTTTCGGATACTCAAGTTAATACTAGGTGCAAGGCCCTAGATACTGTATTCTTCTTAAGCGTATCTCCAAACAAAGTGGTGTTGCAATCTATAAAGATCGTACACACACAAAGGACAAATGGTGATAATAGTATCAGATGCTACCAGATAAATGCAGACCAAATCGTATCAGGTTGTTAAACAATATTGGCACCACATAAATTTTTAACCAATTCCTTTTTTCGTTGCTGGTTTCGCGACTGCCACTTTCTCCCAGCCTTCAGTTGTTTCTTTGTTTTGGGGTAAAGGATTAATCCTTCCTTTCCGAGTACGTCGTAAGGGATCGGCCTGATACTGACTTCTCTCAGGTATAGCGTATTCATCTGTCTCCGAATGTCTTCGAATATCTCGAGGTGTTTGTGAGATGAGCCTTTCTGTTGACTGTGTTTCCGCGTCAACACCTGTAACCTTCGACGGTAGTTCTCGATGGTCGATAAAATATCTCAACACTGGATCCAACTGACCTAAGGCGGCTATCCACTAAACGCACTGAGCTGCAAAGAGGTATTGGCGTTCTTCAAAAGTAACTAATAGCTTTACTAAAGCCCAGAGTATTATGTCGGCTTCGTGTTCAAAGGAAATGCTCATCAGAGGTGCGGGGCTGCCGCTACAAAGGTACTAATAATTTATATATAATATATACATATCATAAAAACACAATAATATTTTATGGTCTTCTTCGCTGGTAGGTTTTTGACTGTTTGTGCTGCTAGAGCTTGTCCTTTCATTGCCGGGACAATGTGATCTCTTTATAGTCATGCCTTCAAGGATTTCTCAGATCCACATGCTATGATTCCATTACTCATATGATTGCTCTATTGCGATCGCGACTTACATTCTTACCAATGCGCCCAGTAATAGATTGCAACGCCTCCCTCAAGTTATCGTGTTCATATAATGTGGTTTTAAAGCATTATGCTCCTGATTAACATCAGGCCATCCATTATATTAAATCATATCGCGCAACGTAACAGATCATACTTCAACTTGGACATCTCGCTTTCATTTGTTCAGTAGTTGGAACGTCTGTAGACACATAGTCTTAACTGCGCTTTATCGCAATATAATTTGACAGCTCTTCGCTATCAATTGCCTCACCTTAGATAAGGATGTTTGGCATTGCGTTCAGAGATTTATTCAGTGACCAACCGATGCTCTGCCAATGTAGATTATGACACGTCATCATGACATTGCAATGCATACAACTCAGACTAATGAGCAGGGTTGCTTCTGGCCTCTTATCTTAAGCCAATGTCATTAATCCCTCAGACACCGCATGCTTAGGTCCAAAAGGCCGGGGATCGCCGCAAGGTATTCCCACCGCTGAGCGTGTGAGCTTGCAGATTCCCACATTCTTGCATATTGCGTTTATCGTCTGCTGCACACGTAATTCTGCATAAACACAACTTAACTGTATGTTGTTCCGCTAGATAAGATAAAGAAAATGTGGTCAATAATTATGCGCACTGCTGAATGTTTTTCACTTCCCAGCCATAGCTTCATAATTGCATCATCAAAAGTGAATCCGCTAGTCAGGCGTACCTATGACTAATTGATCCACACCCGGCCCGAGTATAATCCTGCTAAGGATTACTTGGCTGACCAACATGTGGTGCTACCCCAGTAGGTGTTTTGCACGTGGTTCATTCTCAAATCAATAGTCACATATACTTGCTACAATCCATTCATGTATCATTACCGCTGCTAGGTTGAACCCCAAACACATTCTACAAACGACGATTTCAGTGCTTTACACACAGGGCAATGGCGCTGCTTGAATGTGTGCAAGTGAATGTTTTCGAAGTAGTCCGCCGTCCATGCACAGATGACAGGATGACATTGCCGCATCCGACTGTTCACACACAGCTCAAGCTTTTCAGCGTTGCAATGCGCTTCGAGAGGATGAAAAATATGCTCGAAGACCTTCCTTAAAACCTGTCGATTGTGGATTTGTTGTTCCTTCATGGCAGTTATTTTTCCATGTCCTTTAGAGTGATATTTCAGAGGAACAGAAAGAAGGGTAGCATGTATTCTTGCATGATTCGAAGGCTTCAATCTTATCGTCCAGTCGATGTTTCCGAGACTCATATGTACCGGCCATTCATTCTTCTTGTCCAACTTATTTGGAAGGTGTGTCTGGTCTGAATTACCGAAGAAATGGACACTCGTAGCTCCAAGCGGTGGCTGTAGCTATTGAAGTGGTCAAAATCATCCCAGCTATAACGAAATTCAACTAACATAACTGTTCATTCTACCACCAGTCCCTTGATTTCACCTCTGAGTAGATACATTCCTCAGCTTCATTGCATTCATTTGCTGGAGCATACGTCATATGTTCCCTGAACGCAGGCTGTTGCATAAGGAACTCAATGCATTCAACAGAATTGTGGTAAAAGAAATGTGTATAATCATCATTGCGAAGATTGTTTGGTTTGGCCAAACAATTGTAACACACTCTGCCCGATTTCCAAGAGTCGATGCCTGTCGCATACGACATTCCATTCGACCTTTCGAATGAAGCATGGGACAAAGTGAAGTTGCAGACAGTTGCCATTGTAGGGTTACTGAAAAGCTCGTTAAGAGCAGCTCTGTGCAAGTTGTGCTTGAAGCACCTGTGCACAAATCAATACTCCTCCTCGCGAGAACACGGTGAGCATAAATCTAGTTCATCGTCGAAGATATCAAAATACTCGTTACTATTAGGGTTGCTGGCTACACCATTGTTGAAGTGTCAAGTACCATGAATATGTGTCCAAACTGGAGGTTGCTCTGGATCGATACATCCATTTTAGCTGTTGGCTGCTGTAGCGCTGGAATCATCGTCGGAAGGGTGAAGAAACAGGTCATGACGCTGTTCTTAAACGAATGGGAGTAGAATACAATCACGCACGATTGCAAAACCATTATCTGGCGGTTGTTCGGCTGATATGTATAGTATCCTCTCAATGTGGGGGCGATGGAGGTGAGTGATGCACGCACCGATGTAGGAGTCCGTCTTCAAGCAATAAAGACACTGTTGATGAATATCCATGTTTTGTTAGCAAAAGAAATGTCGCCACAACGTTAAGATGAGTCTTGACAGTCCTTTAGCTACTCATACTATTGCAAGCCAGCTGCTCTTCAGAAAAAGCCGCACCTCGATTTACTTTTTCCAACAAGGGGTCCTACCCCTCTTGTAGAATTTCTCTCATCCTCCTTCTCTCATTTGTAAAGTGTTTAATCACTCTTGCATATTCAACATCCCTTGGGTCTCAAAACGAATAACACATCTGCATTCCGCTCGTTGCGGCAATTGTTTTGTGCCCTCACAACGCCCTCCTAAGTCTATTGCCCAATTTCTGGTTGTCACTCTCTGTTAAGTTCGTACCTTACATGAACCGTGCATTCTCTTTAGATACTGACCCAGCCACGTCATTGCGGGGTACAAGAACTAGAGCAAGGACACACAAGTGAGATATGACTGCAGAGCATGCTTTAAGTTGTCTTGGTGATGAACATACGCATTGAGTTGCCGTATCAGGGCGCTCAGATGATGCTAAGCAAATTGTTTCGTAGCTGAATTGCAGCCAAGATGATGTCACCGGATCACGAAAACCGCTCCAAGCCCACATATATATTCGCCTACCCTGCCCACCTTACTTACAATCTCCAGTACCTTTGGCACACCCTCCTCACCTCTGCCACCGCATCCCATCACCCTTGATGATTTATTCAACACTCCCGACGCTGGTTAAGAGTAACGAGCATTCGATATACACTACGCAATCATTGACAACCGTTGAAAACCTAGAATGTAATGTGATTCCTTCTGGTTGCCGAAATCAGTTATTGCAGATGCTAATACACTCCAGATGCCGACTCTACATGTCCGCGTCTGGGCGGTGAATGCCAGTGTTGGAGTCAGCCAATGGGCACCACAAACAATAGGGATTTGGCATTAGAAAGGTGGCTTGACAACACAATAGAAAGATAATGAAGTGAGGGAGTGTATCTGGGAGATTTCCCGCTCCATGAGCATCAGGAACAAGCAAGGCACCTGCCCCGAGCGGTGGGATCTTCTAATCAATCGTTGAGTTACTCGAATCAGCTATCTGGTGCCTACCAGGCCCCTTGGGAAATGGTACTACACAGACAACTTGACTTACCTTGATGGTCAGAAACCCAAGGCAGCACTGGACGAGTTCGTGGAGGTTGGCCCTCACTAGAGGAGTACTAGGATTGATGAAACCCCGACAAAGAAGACAAAATTGGTCCACGTTGGTCTGTGTTTCATCGCCCCTGATGCTTCTTTTGCTCTTCCTGAGGATGTGTAAATCCAGAAGACGACGAGGAAGAACCCTTGGGTCACAGGCCTTGACTGAAATACGTACGTTGTGACGCCTCGACCGATTTCCTCTTGAGCCATTTAGCTTTACCATCACCTATGTGGATCCCGACATTGCTGGTAACAGGGTGGGTGAAAACAATCATCAGCTATTCTCATGGCACTGGCCTGGGGATGGTGCATTGATACTTCCGATAGTTATGTCAATCCGTGATATGACCATTTTGTCAATCGTGAATGCTGCAATCGCCAGTCTGCCAGACCCCAGCCTGAAAATCTGAGAGCTTTGGCGCCGCCGGGAGGAGCCTAATTGAGATAGTGGTCCACATGCCCGTAATGTTACCCGAATCTTTGATAACAATACTGCTGCCGAATGGGTAAAGGCGGTGATGAAATGCAACAACCCAACGCTTTTTTGCGTCATTCATCATGGCCAACAAACAGACGGCACATCTGGTGCCCAGACGCCTATGAGTGGTAGCTGCAGCTACCTTCCTCTGGATGACATCCTCCCACCTCGCGACAAGGATATGATCAATGATATTGGGGAGGAATCAGAAGATGATGCTGAAATGCGGTGACAAAATCCAAGAAACATCCCAATGACCAAAACAGGCTTCTCAATGTTTGAACGGAAGCTCCAAAGAAGGATTATCAGACTCCAGCAATATCTTGAAGTCATCCGAAACCGTGCTCTTGGTTTCTTTGTCGATTACGAGCAAAGCATTGTTCCTGATCAGGATGTAGTTTGGCTACACAAGCACGATCACATTGTGAATCCTCCTGCTACAGGCTGTTGGGCGAATAGGAAGCGTATATGCAGCCTCCCAGCTGCAAATCAGTCAATGTGACGATGGAATACACTGGCTGGAAGGTTGTTCAAGGATTTGTGTTGTGGGTGGGTATTTTTCTGGCACTTTGGAGGGTGGATGGATGGGTGATACTTTGGAGTTTGTTGGAGAGGTTTTGGGTCTCTTTTGTTAGGGGAGTTCTTAATCCCAATAATCAATACAACGTTTATTGAATTAAGTACAGCTGCCTATCCAAGAAACTCTTTCTTTCCTCATCTTATCCTAAGACTCAATCTCTTAACCTTCTTCAAGAGCAGACCATCCTTTTAATATCCACCTTCCCGAGATTACTTCGTGTCCGTAGGTTCGACCTCGCAGTGATGTGACCACTCATTGGAATATTCTTCGTAGGGTAAAAACTCTGTAGATGTATATCGATGAACCGGGTATCCGATGCCGATAGTTATGACGAAAAGCCTAACCACTTGAGATATGTGGGTTAAAGAGTGCTCTTCCAGTTGAACAATAGGATCACCGAAATGTTCGACGTTCTTCTGGTGCACGTACCGAGATTGTGTCAACCTGTGTCCAGGCATATATTGTGGTATCACGTAGAGAGAGTAATTGAGATATGGTGATAAAGTTTAATAGAGAAGAATTGTTAATAATATTTGAAGATTGTCTTCGGTGTTCTGATTGTTGACTGCGGATTGCTGCTTGAGCTTGATCTTTGTTACGGGGGTACAACAGCCTATCCAATAATACTTCGCTAAGTACTATGGGTGCGTACAGCCGTAGATCCTATTCTATATTATCTTCGAGAAGAGAACTATCCGTCGAATCGTTTTCCTCTGGGGATTCAACTGGTTGCCGATATTTTTCTCCTTTGATAGAGATTTCCGCAGTTCCTTTATCTAGCTTAATCTGTCGTCTGCAATCCCTGACGCGATGATTGCCTTTCCTATCGGAGGGCCAGGCACAGCGTAAGCACTCGCTCGCAGCTTTCCTCCTTGAGAGCTCGCTACTGTCAATGCCTTCAATTTTGCTAAAGTATCCCTCCCTGCTAGTCGTATCCACCTTGGGAACCCTCTTAGATTTCTTTAGATACTTTTTAGATATCCTTGTCGGGTTTATCCGTCTGGTTGATGTCGTCCCGGAAACCTTCAAAGCTGCTATCTCTCGTAGTCGCCTAGATTCTCTTAAGTACTGTTCGGTGTCGTCTAGTACTTGATTGATTCGTCGATCTTCGGCTAGGTCCCTCGGGATAGTCGAAGCTTCTTGGGAAAGTTGCTCGTGTGGATTCGCGTTTCGTTCCGTTTGGAGCTTATCGATATGGGAAACCAACTCCCTCTCAAGTCCAAAAATCGAGGCTAACCACCACACACACTGTGCTACGAAGATTTGCTGAGTTCGTCTTGCGTAAGTTATAACACACTCCAGAGCATACACAATAACGTCGTTATCGTTCTCGAAGGTGATAGGCATGAATCTTCTCGCAGGTTGTTCAAAGGTGCGGGGCTGCCGCTACACAAAGCTAATAGATTCTAGGTATAGATATAATAGGTATAGGTATCATAAAAACGCAATAATAAATCAGGATTCTTCTTCGCTGGTAGGTCTCCATCTTTTCATATCTCAAGCCGGTTGTCCTCTCTCATTATTAAAACAACATGATCTCTTTAGAGTCCCTTGGAATAGATAGCTCGGGCTTAGCATCGCTATCGATGATCCCCTGATTCCGAACAATAAATTAATCCCTCACACTATAGCTTATCTTTTTATATGACCCCCAGATGATAGCTACCTATCTCTGGGTCTTATTTGACGATGCCCGATAGATACCCTTGGGTCTTATTGTTATGCGCCTATCAGGAATGCTCGCGTGCCCCAGGCGGGACACGTATCATTTGGATCATAGCTTTCAATTTAGACTTCTCATATCTTTGAGTTTGTTCGGTAGTTCATCATCAGGCTTATTGAATACCAGTTCGTGCTGTGATAACATAGATCCTGACACATATGATATGTTGCAATTCCAGACTCATGCAAATCAATGCAAGGTGATTGCTTCTGACCGAAGTCAATGCCAAAAATCCCTCAGTCACGTCATGCTTAGGTAGAGACCTGTTACTGGGGTGTTTAGATCCCAATAACTAATACAATATTTATTGAATCTAAGTACAGCCGCCTATCAAATCTCTTTCTCTCCTCATCTCTTCCTAAGACTCAACCTCTTGCCCGTCTTGCAAGAGCAATCTCTTCGTTCAGTTGTAGTCGTACTGCCGCGTCTTCTAACTCGGTTAACTTGAACCGATGCCGGTTGCCGTCACCGATATAGATGAAGACTAAGTTTCCCCGTCGAACAACCACTCCTCGGAAAACTCCTCGAAGGGTAAAAGTCCGGTGTTGAGATATCTCAGCACCAGGTAGTCGATACCTTCGTACTGACAGAAAAGCAATACCACAGCGTAGATGTGGGTTAAACGGTGCTCTTCCAAATCTGAAAGCAACCTGGCGAAACTCTCGACTTTCTGATGCAGTGCGTACTCGGCAGGTGTATAATGATGTCCAGGCATACAGTGCCCAGTCTCGGGTATGAATGAGAGAAGTAATTTTTTAAAGATAGATAGAATTCTTAATAATATTTTAAGATCGTCTTCGGTGTTCTCTGAAAGCTAATGTCTTCGCTGATACTCCTCAAATACCTGCGTCCAACGCTGGCTCTTTATAGCCGTGGTTCTTCTTAGCCATGATAGTGCTTATCTCGGCCACGCCCTCATAGCGCCCGACAATAAACCACCACAACACCCTCAGGTAATTGCGTCGCTGCAACGTGGTTTGAAAGCTTACGCTCCTGATAAGAATCAGGCCATCCGTCGCTCGATATCAGCTCACTCTTTCCTATCTCAGACATCTTTTTGCAAATCGTACGAGTCGATAGCTGGAACATCCACCAACCAAATTGATGATGCTTATCGCCTAATAAATCCCTCATGCAAGAGATGATTTACTTGCGTCATATATTTAATCGGCGACCAACTGATACTATGCCAGCGTAGATTGATGACGCGTAAGCTCGTATCCGATAGGAGGTTACATTGCGATCCAGACCATCTGCGCCAACAAATGGTGCTCGCTCTAGGCCCTAGGCCTACGTCATTTAATCCCTCAGTTACGTCAAGCTAAGGTCGAGACTTTTCTCTAGACCGGAACGTGCTTCCCCGAGTCCCAACCATTACGGTCAGGGGAAGAAGAGTTCTCTTACTTGCTTTTTGACTATCAACTGTCGTGCGTGATTACCACACATGTCCCGCATAGTTTCCAGGATCTGAACAAAGCTCCGCGCTTTGCGCAACCAACATGAACTCCCGCTAAAGAGCATGTTGCTGACCAACCTGGTTCCCACATGCATAGGTGTTATGCATATCGTAGATATGTATGCATCTCACGGCTTGAATCAAGTATCATTATCGCTGCTAGGGACGACCCCTAACACACGCATACCTCGTATTATTAAACTGGTATGACGTTGCGATGCATACTAACTCAATCTAATGAGCAGGGTCGCTTCTGGCCTCTTATCTTTAGCCAATGCGAATAATCCCTCAGACACCGCATGCTTAGGTCTCGACCTTCCGTAGTCCGGGGATAGCCACAAGGCGTTCTCACCGCTCAGCATGTGAGCTTGCAGATTCCCACTTACTTGCATATTGCGTTATCGTCTGCTGCACACGTAATTCTGGGTAAGTGCAAGTTAACTGTGTGTTGTCCCGCTAGATAAGATATAGTAGGTGTGGTCAATAATTATGCGCACTGCTGAAGATTTTTCACTTCCCAGTCATGGCGACATAATTGCATCATCAAAATTGAATCCACTAGTCAGGGCGTGCCTTATGACTAATTGATCAACATGCGGCCCGAGGATAATCCCGCTAAGGACTACTTGGCTGACTACCATGATGATGTTCCACAAGTAGGTGTTTTGCATATGTTTGTCATTCTCAAATGAATAGGCACATGTACTTGCTGCAATCCATTCATGTATCATTACCGCTATTAGGAGAGAACCCCTAACACCTTGATAGGCAAAAGGGTCAGTGACGCGGTTACAGCCCCATGCTGAAAATGAGAGTCCACGGAGTGTCAAAGATTTTTGGTCTTGTAAGTAAGTTAATTTAGAAGCGATTTGCTCGCTGTTATGCACAACCAACGTATTGGCAGCCTGTATAAGCGAAAAAGAAAGCAGCACAGTAACAGTCCCATTCTGAAAATGAGCGTCAACGGAGTGTCAACAATTTTTGGACTTGTAAGCAACTTAATTGAAACACAATTTGCTCACTGTTATCCATAATCAATATATTGGCAGCCATTTAGGCAAAAGAGATAGCGACACGGTACCAGCCTCATTCTGAAAATGAATGTCAACGGAGCGTTAACGATTTTTGGACTGGTAAGTGAGTTAATTGGGAAGCGATTTGCTCGCTGTTATCCATAACTAACGTATCGGCAGCCTTTATGGGCAAAGGAGACAGCACCATAGTAACAGCCCCATGCTGAAAATGAGCATCAACAGAGTGTCAACGATTTTTGGTCTCGTAAGTAAGTTGTTTGGGAAGCAATTTGCCCGCTGTTATCTATAATCAACGTATCGGCAGCCTTTATAGGCAAAAGAGAAACCTTCCACGGTAACAGCCCCATGCTGAAAATGAGCGTCAACGGAGTGTCGATGATTTTTGGTCTTGTAAGTAAGTTGTTTGCGAAGCGATTTGCTTGCTGTTATCCATAATCATTGAATTGGCTGCCTTTATAGGCAAAAGAGACAGCGACATGGTGACAGCCACATTCTGAAAATGAGCATCAATGGAGTGTCAACAATTTTTGGTCTTGTAGGTTGTTTGGGAAGCGATTTGCTCGCTGCTATCCATAATCAACGTATTGGCAGCCTTCAAGGGCAAAAGAGAAAGCGATATGGTCACAGCCCCATTCTGAAAATGTGCGTCAATGGTGCGTCAACAATTTTGGGTATTGCATCTTGTATAATCCAAGGGCTGTGCTACGGCTTTTACCCATAATCAAAGTATTAGCCTCCTTTATAGGCAATATGGTTAATGTCGATGTCGCTACACCTAAATATGAGCGTCAACAGAGCGTCAACAATTTCGGGTGTTGCATCTTGTATAATCCAAGGGCTATACTACGGCTTTTACCCATAATCGAAGTATTGGCCGGCTTTAGAGACAATATGGTGAATGCGGTTGTTGCTACACCAAAAAATGAGCGTCAACAGAGCGTCAACAGAGCATCAACAGAGCGTCAACAGAGTGTCAACAATCTTGGGTATTGCATCATATATAATCCAAGGGCTATGCTACAGCATTTACCCATAATTAATGTATCGGCAGCCTTTAGGCTCAGCAGAGAACGCGACATGGTCACAGACCCATTGTAAAGATGAGTGTCAACAAAGCGTCAATGATTTCGGGTGTTGCATCTTGAATCATCCAAGGGCTATGCTACGGCTTTTACCCATAATCGAAGTTTTGGCAGCCTTGATAGGCAATATCATTAATGTCAATATCGCTTCACCTGAAAATGAGCATCAACAGAGTGTCAACTGAGCGTCAACTGAGCGTCAACAGAGCATCAACAGAGCGTCAACAGAGCGTCAACAATCTTGGGTATTGCATCTTGTATAATCCAAGGGCTATGCTACAGCATTTACCAATAATCAATGTATTGGCAGCCTTTATGCGCAAAAGAGAAATCGACATGGTAACAGCCCCATTGTGAAAATGAGCATCAACAGAGCGTCAACGATTGTGGGTGTTGCATCTTGTATAATCCAAGGGCTATGCTACGGCTTTTACCCATAATCGAAGTTTGGATCGCCTTTATAGGCAATATCGGTAATGTCGATGTCGCTTCACCTGAAAATGAGCGTCAACAGAGTGTCAACTGAGCGTCAACTGAGCGTCAACTGAGCGTCAACTGAGCGTCAACTGAGCGTCAACAGTGCATCAACAGAGCGTCAACTGAGCATCAACAATCTTGGGTGTTGCATCTTGTATAATCCAAGGGCTATGCTACAGCATTTACCCATAATCAACATATTGGCAGCCTTTATGCACAAAAGACAAAGCGACATTGTCACTGCCCCATTCAGAAAATGAGTGTCAACAGAGCGTCAACGAATTTGGGTGTTGCATCTTGTATAATCCAACGGCTGTGCTACGGCATTTGCCCATAATCGAAGTATTGGCCGCCTTTATAGGCAATATCATAATGTCAATGTCACTTCACCTGAAAATGAGCGTCAACAGAGCATCAACAGAGCATCAACAGAGCATCAACAGAGCGTCAACAGAGCGTCAACAGAGCGTCAACAGAGCATCAACAGAGCGTCAACAGAGCGTCAACAGAGCATCAACAGAGCGTCAACAGAGCGTCAACAGAGCGTCAACAGAGCGTCAACAGAGC
>Ga0307515_10009097_pt1 | contig 19271 bp, 16 predicted proteins | sample 17_EM_MG_FD_194513 | JGI IMG/M metagenome (GOLD analysis project Ga0307515, IMG submission 194513) | Populus trichocarpa ectomycorrhiza microbial communities from riparian zone in the Pacific Northwest, United States - 17_EM | ecosystem: Host-associated > Plants > Roots > Unclassified | place...
TCAAGATCGGAGACGAAGGGACCATGGACGCGGACGATGCGACCACCCCCCGCCATGTGCAGCATGTCGCCCTGGCCGAGAAGTTGTTCCGCGCCCTGTTCGCCGAGAATGGTGCGGCTATCGATTTTCGAGGTGACCTGGAAGGAGATGCGGGTCGGGAAGTTCGCCTTGATCGTGCCGGTGATGACGTCGACCGAGGGGCGCTGGGTGGCCATGATGAGATGGATGCCGGCGGCGCGCGCCATCTGCGCAAGCCGCTGGATGGCGCCTTCGATCTCCTTGCCGGCGACCATCATCAGGTCGGCCATCTCGTCGACAATGACGACGATATAGGGCATGGGCGCGAGATCGAGCGGCTGGTTCTCGTGGATCGGCTCGCCCGTGCCCTTCTCGAAGCCGGTCTGGACGACATGGGTGATCGTCTCGCCACGCGCACGGGCCTCGGCGGCACGGCTATTGTAGCCATCGATGTTTCGGACGCCGAGCCGCGACATCTTGCGATAGCGGTCTTCCATCTCGCGGACCGCCCATTTCAGCGCCAGAACAGCCTTCTTGGGATCGGTGACGACAGGCGTCAGGAGATGCGGGATGCCGTCATAGACCGAGAGTTCCAGCATCTTGGGATCGACCATGATCAACCGGCATTCCTCGGGCGTCAGACGGTAGAGCAGCGACAGGATCATCGTGTTGATGGCAACGGATTTGCCCGAGCCGGTCGTGCCGGCCACCAGCAGATGCGGCATTTTTGCGAGTTCGGCGATGACAGGCTCGCCGCCGATCGTCTTGCCGAGGCAGAGCGGCAGCTTGTAGCTGGTCTTGGAAAAATCCGGTGAATCGATGAGTTCGCCGAAATAGACCGTCTCGCGCGTGGCGTTCGGCAGTTCGATACCGATGACATTGCGGCCGGGCACGACTGCGACACGGGCGGAAAGCGCCGACATCGAGCGGGCGATATCGTCGGCGAGGCCGATGACGCGGGACGACTTCACGCCCGGCGCGGGCTCGAATTCATAGAGCGTCACCACAGGACCCGGGCGGACATGGATGATCTCGCCGCGAATGCCGAAATCCTCGAGCACGCTTTCGAGCAGGCCGGCATTGCGCTCCAACTGCTCCTGGCTCATCACGAAGCCGATGGTCTCGGGCGGATCCTGCAACAGCGCGCGCGGCGGGAACTCGTAGCCGCCGGTATTTGCCGTCGTGCGCGCAATCGCCTCGATCTTGAACGGCTTGGAGACCTGAACTGCCGTCGCGGCCACGTGGACCGGCTCGGGAACGGCGGGAGCCGGCGAAGCTTGGGGCTGGATGGCGGTGGGCACCGCGGCCGGCCCGGCAGGCTTCGCCGTCTCGAGAGGTCTTGCACCGCGGCTCCAGGGGAAGGCCGCAGGCTTGGCAAAGGATGTGGCCGCGGCTGCCGCTGGAACAGGCACGGTGACCGGCATCAAGGGCTGGGCGACGGGCAACCCGCTCATCCCGGCGGTGGGAGCGGCAGCCTGCTTGACCTCGATGCTCCGATAGAGCTCCAGCGCGGATGACGAAGATTCGATCGCCTTGGATCGCGACGGCTCTTTCCGAAGGACGACAGGTGCCGGAACATGTTCGACGACAGGCGTGGGCAGATCGTCCGCCACTGCGTCGAAGGATTCCCAGAAGGCAAAATCGGAGAGATGTGCGAACGGCGTTAGCGGTTTCGATACAGCGGCGACTTCCGCGCGAGCCTCCGGCGCCTGCACCGGCACGGCATTGTCGTTGACGGGCTGCTCGGTTGGTACTTCAACAATGGTGCTTGGCACGCCGGAGCCGCCATTCATTATCATCATGCTGGAAATCATTTCCTGGAGTTCTGCCACCGTCGGCGCCTGTTCGGCGATTTCCGAACGGATTGCATCCGCCTGTGGCGAATCGTCGGCGGGGTGAAGATCGCGATCCGGCGTGCGGGTGAAGCGCACATTGGGCGCCAGAAAGAAGTGTCGCTCCCACATCGGCTGCTCGGCTTTGGCGGCAGCCTCGGCGATCTGCCGCATCCGCCTGAGCGCCGCGCCCTCGCGGGGCTGGGGTTCGCCGCCCTCCATACCGCCTTCGCTGCCGTCGTTGAAGGAAGCAGGCGGGAAATTTGTTCTGGGAATTCGCATGAGACCTGCACGGGAATAGGAGATGAGCCCCATCAGGGATAGGAAATGAAGGTTAAGAATGTCTTCCCGGAGAGAAGAAAAATCCATCGCATTGATGGGTAACATCAGTAAAATTCATTAGATTTCATGCTCTTAATGAATATGCTGCCGCGCATTCCGACGGAATCGGCCTCGACGGCGCTGTTCGCCTGCAAGGCAGATGGTTTCGGGGCGCATACGTGCGTTTTACTGATATTTCCGGGTCGATCGGGTCTTGACGCGGTGCAACAAACCCCATTAAAGAACGAACGTTCGAATTCAAATCCGGCAGTTTTTATGGCGCGCAACCGCACGATCGATACCGATGCCGTCCTCGATGCTGCCGAGCGCGTAGCGATTCGCGATGGCGCCGTGGGGTTGTCGATCGATGCCGTGGCGAAGGAAGCCGGCATCAGCAAGTCGCGTGTGGTCTATGATTACAAATCCAAGAGTGGTCTGTTGCATGCGCTGATAGAGCGGCGCCTTCGCACCGAGGACGATCGGATCCTGACGGCCATAAATGACCATCGGACCAGCCCGAATCCCGAACTTTCCGGGCGCATCGCGGCGGCCTCGGAGGTGCCCAAGGACGATGACAGGGCAATAGCACTCACCATCTGCGCTGCCATGTCGAGTGAGGAGCCACTGCAGGACATGGTGCGCAAATGGGTCGAACGCGACATCGGAGCGGTGCAGCTAGGCGCGAACAACCGGGCGCTTGCCTTGGTTGCCTATCTCGCGCTGCATGGGCTGATGTCACTCGAATATATGGACTTTCATCGCTGGGAGACAGCCGAGCGCGACACCATCCTCACCGAAATCCGGCGGCTTTCCGACGCCGCTTCGACCAAAGCCATCTAACCAATGACAGAGTTTTGTCGGGATATGTTCTATCCCGACCCAATGATTGCAATCCGAAGGCCTTTGATATGACCCGTATATGGACCAGACCGATTCGTTTTATCGCGCTCGCAGCGCTTGTTGCAGCGGCACCGCTGGCAGCTCTTGCCCAAGCCCCGGCTGAAATGCCGCCGCCCGGCGTGAGCATCATGACGCTCAAGGCGCGCGACATTCCCGTCACCAATGAACTGCCGGGCCGCATCGCGCCGGTCAGGATCGCCGAGGTGCGCTCGCGCGTGACGGGCATCATCCAGGAGCGCGTGTTCGAGCAGGGAAGCCTGGTCAAGGCGGGCGATATCCTGTTCCGAATCGATCCAAGCCTGTTCAAGGTCCGGGTCGCGAGTGCCAGGGCGTCGCTGCAACGGGCACAGGCAACCGAACGCAATGCCAACCAGCAGCTTGAGCGTCAGAAGATTCTCCAAAAGCGCAATGCATCGAGCGATGTCGAGTTCGAGAATGCGGCGGTGGCGCAGGCCCAGGCCAAGGCGGATGTCGCGCTGGCCCAGGCCGCGCTCGATGAGGCCGAGATCAACCTTGGCTACACGGACGTCACGGCGCCGATATCTGGCATTATCGGCGGCGCGCTGGTAACCGAGGGCGCGCTTGTCAACGCCGATAGCGGCGATCCGCTCGCCACCATCCAGCAGATCGATCCTGTCTATGCCGACTTCACCCAGCCCGCGGGCGACTTGCTCACAATTCGTCGCGATATCGCAGCAGGCAGACTGGCAGTTCCGCCCGAGGCGGCGAATATCCAACTGGTCTTCGACGATGGATCGGTTCACGAAAAAACCGGCAAGCTTCTCTTCTCCAGCACGACGGTCGATGCAACCACCGGCCAGGTAACGTTGCGCGCCGAGTTCCCCAACCCGAACCGCGACCTGCTTCCCGGCCTCTATGTCCGGGTCCGGATCGAGCAGGCCGTGCGGAAGAATGCGCTGAGCGTTCCGCAGCGCGCCGTCCAGCGTGATGCGACAGGCGCCGCCATGGTCTATGTGGTTGGGGCCGACAACAAGGCCGAAGCCAAACCGTTGGTGCTCGGTCCGGCGCTCACAGGAGAGTGGATTGTCGAGAAAGGCCTCGCCACAGGCGACAAGGTCATCGTCGAGGGCGGCCAGAAGCTGCAGCCCGGCATGGTCGTCGCGCCTGAGGAATGGAAGCCGGCGAACACCGCCGACGCCACTGCAACCCAACCGGCGAAGTAAGGCACAATGGCTCAGTTTTTCATCAACCGGCCTATCCTGGCCTGGGTCATCGCGATCTTCATCTCGATCGCCGGCCTGATTTCATTGCCGTTCATGCCGGTCGCGCAATATCCGAAGGTGGCGCCGCCGCAGCTCACGATCTCGACCAGCTATCCGGGCGCCTCGCCGCAGGAAATCTACCAGGGCGTGACCCGGCAGATCGAGGAAGAGCTGAACGGCGTCGAGAACCTCGCCTATTTCGAATCGACATCCGACACCTCGGGTTCGGTCTCGATCACGGTGACATTGAAGACAGGCACCGATCTCAGCGAGGCGACAGTGGACGTGCAGGACGCGATCGCACGCGTCGAGCCGCGCCTGCCGCAGAGCGTCAAATCGCAGGGCATCAATGTGGAGCAGGCGGGCGCCGGCTTCCTGATGATCGTGTCATTGACCTCGACCGATGGGCGGCTGGATGACGTCGGCCTCGGCGACTATTTGAGCCGTAACATTCTGGGCGAACTGCGCCGCATCGAGGGCGTCGGCCGCGTACAGCTCTTCGCCTCGCAGCGCGCCATGCGCATCTGGCTCGATCCCGCCAAGATGCAGGGCCTGAGCATGACGGTGGGCGACATCAACGCCGCGATCACGGCGCAGAACGCGCAGGTCTCCGCCGGTCAGATCGGTGCCGAGCCGAACCCGATCGGCCAGGATCTGACGGCGACCGTGCTGGTCAAGGGCCAGCTGGTCGATCCCGCTGAGTTCGGCAATATCGTGCTGCGCGCCAATGCCGACGGTTCGCTGGTGCGGCTGAAGGACGTGGCACGCATAGAGGTCGGTTCGGAAAGCTATAATTTCGCGACCCGCCTCGATGGCAAGCCAAGTGCCGCCGCAGCCGTGCAGCTCTCGTCAACGGGCAATGCCGTGGCGACATCCGCCGCGGTCAAGGCCAGGATGGCGGATCTCGCCAGGTTCTTTCCCGCGGGCATCGAATATTCCACGCCGTATGACACCAGCCCCTTCGTCAACGCCTCGATCCAGAAGGTGGGCGAGACGCTGGTCGAGGCGGTGATCCTCGTCTTCATCGTCATGCTCATCTTCCTGCAGAGCTTCCGCTATACGATCATTCCGCTGCTTGTCGTGCCGGTCGCGTTGCTCGGCACGGTCTCAGTCATGCTGGTGACCGGCTTCTCGATCAACGTCCTGACCATGTTCGCCATGGTTCTCGCGATCGGCATCCTCGTTGACGACGCCATTGTCGTGGTCGAAAATGTCGAGCGCATCATGGCCGAAGAAGGGCTGCCTCCCAAGGAAGCCACAAGGAAGGCGATGCGGCAGATCACCGGCGCCATCATGGGCATCACGCTGGTTCTCGCCTGCGTCTTCATCCCGATGGCCTTCTTCCCCGGCGGCACCGGTGTCATCTATCGCCAGTTCTCGCTGACCATGGTCGTGGCGATCCTGTTCTCGGCGTTCCTGGCACTATCGCTGACGCCAGCACTCTGCGCCACCTTCCTCAAGCCTATTCCGCAGGGCCATCACGAGAAGAAGGGGCTTTCCGGTCTCTTCAATCGCGGCTTCGGCAGGATCACCAGCGGATACGCCTGGACGATCGGCGGCATCACCAAGCGCGCCGGCCGCATCATGCTGATCTATCTCCTGATCGCCGGCGCGCTCGGCTATCTCTTCCTCCAGGTGCCCTCCGGCTTCGTGCCGAACGAGGACCAAGGCTTCCTGATCGTCGGCGTTCAGGGCACCCCGGAAGCTTCGGCCAAGCGCACGAGCGAGGCGATCAACAAGATCGAAGCGATCTTCAAGACGGAACCTGCGGTGGAGCATATGGTGGCCGTGCTGGGCTTCGGCTTCTCGGGCCAGGGACCGAACGCCGCGATCTCCTTCGTCACCCTCAAGGATTGGGACAAGCGCGGACCGGGCAACACGGTGCAGGACATCGCCAATCGCGTGAACATGCAGCTCTTCGGGTTGAAGGATGTGGCCTTTGCCTTTGCCGTCTCGCCGCCGCCGATCGAAGGCTTCGGCCTGTCGGAAGGCTTTACCTTCCGCCTGCAGGATCGCGCCGGACTTGGCTCCGACGCCTTGACGGCTGCCGGCAACCAATTGATGGCAAAGGCCGCGCAGAGCAAGATTCTGGCAGGCCTTCGCGTCGAGGGCCTGCCGGATTCGGCACAAGTGGCGCTGACGATCGATCGCGAAAAGGCCAATGCCTTCGGCGTCACCTTCGCCGACATCAATGCGTCGATCACCGCCTATCTCGGTTCGTCCTATATCAACGACTTCCCGAATGCCGGGCGCATGCAGCGGGTCATCCTGCAGGCGCAGGATCGCAGCCGCCTCAACGCAGAAGATCTCCTGAAGCTCAATGTGCGTAATGCCTCGGGCAGCATGGTACCCTTCTCCTCCTTCGCCTCGGTGAAATGGATCAAGGGTGCGGCACAGGTCGTGGGCTATAACGGCTATCCCTCGATCCGCATCACCGGCGGCACGACCCCCGGCATTTCGACCGGTGAGGGCATCGCCGAGATGGAAAGGCTGGCCGCGGAATTGCAGGATGGCTTCGGCTATGAATGGACCGGCCAAACGCTGGAGGAAATCACCTCCGGCAATCAGGCGCCGCTGCTCTATGGGCTGTCGATCCTGTTCATCTTCCTGCTGCTCGCGGGTCTTTACGAAAGCTGGTCAATCCCGTTCTCGGTAATGCTCGTCGTGCCGCTCGGTGTCATCGGCTCGGTGCTGGCAGTGATGTTCGTTGGCGGATCGAACGACATCTATTTCAAGGTCGGGCTGATCGCGATCATCGGTCTGTCGGCCAAGAACGCGATCCTGATCGTCGAATTCGCCAAGGACTATTACGCCGAAGGCCGATCGCTTCAGGAGGCTGCCACCGATGCCGCGCGCATCCGCTTCCGACCGATCATCATGACGTCACTGGCCTTCGCGCTCGGCGTCGTGCCGCTCGCGATCGCGACGGGCCCGAGTGCCGCGAGCCAGAACGCGATCGGCACCGGCGTGCTGGGCGGCATGATCTCGGCCACGGTGCTGGCGGTCTTCTTCGTGCCGGCCTTCTTCGTCTTCGTGCTCTGGCTGCTCCGCACCAAGCGGCCGGAACATGCGCACCATGTGCTGGCGGACAAGCCGGCGGACGAGTCGATCGGGCACGCCTGATCGGGCAAAGCCAAAAAAAAGAAGGCGGGCAGTGATGACACTGCCCGCCTTTCTCATGAACAAGGGTACGTGGCCGCCTCAGCGCTTGCGCATCACATTGACCACGACCACACCGAAGATCGCGAGTGCTCCGCCGATGGCGCCGATCAGGGTGGGGACTTCACCGAGCCAGACGAAGCCGATCAGGGTTGCCGTCGGCGGGACGCCATAGAGAAAGTTCGAGGCACGGGCGGCCGGCAGGCGCTTCAGCGCAATGGCCCAGGTCACATAGGCGACCACTGTCGAGAAGAGGACGAGATAGGCGAGGTTCCAGATGGTCGCTGCCGAAGCGGACTTCAGGACATCGACCGTCTGCGGCACGGTTGGCCAGAGCGGGATCGAGCCGAGGAACATGATCCATGCGGTGACCGAAAGAGCGGGCATGCGGCCGAGGACGGGCTTCTGTAGGACGCTTGCGATTGCCGCACACAGCGCGGCACCGACGATCATCAGGGCATTCGGATCGAGCCTGAAGCCCTCGGGGCTCGCAGCGGCGATGAGCCCGACGCCGCCGAAGGAGATAGCCGTGCCGATCCAGCCCCAGCGGCCGAAGCGCTCGCCGAGCGTGACCGTTGCGATCAGAGCCGTGAAGACCGGCATCGTGTTGATGATGAAGCTCGCCGGCCCTGCGGCAACCGTCGTCTCGCCGATATTGAGCAGCACCGCATAGGTGGCGATGAAGAGCACACCGGCGACGAAGAGCCGGGCAAAGTCCTTTATCGAAGGCAGCGGCCGCATGACGACGAGGTAGGCGAGCGCGATGAGGCCCGCCGGCACATAGCGGGCGGTGGCGAGTTCCACCGGCGTCAGCGGCCCGAGCAGAACGCGGATGACCGCGAATGCGGACGACCAGAAAACGATCGTCACGAGGATGGCCCCGAAGGCCACGAGATCGAAATTCCCTGATTTTACTGGCATGATTTGCTCACTGGTAACGGCGCTCATTGGACTGCTCCATTCGTTTAATGAGCAATGGATACGCCGCACATCCATGCTTGAAAAGCACCGCAATCAATGATCTTATGTGCGCATGGTTCACAGCTCAGTCGCCCTTCCGCCTCTCGACACACTTGAGACATTCGCTCGCGCGGCGCGTCTCGGCTCCTTCACCGCCGCCGCCGAGGAGAGCGGCGTCACCCATGGGGCGGTCTCCCGCCAGGTCTCCCGCCTTGAGCGCTGGATGGGCGTCAAGCTCTTCGCGCGCGAGGCACGCGGCGTGACGCTGACGCCGGAGGGCATGCGGTTCCTGACCCGAACCGAGGAGGCGCTGGCATTGCTCGGCAATACCTGGGAGCGCTGGACGCCGCGTCCGACCAAGGCCGTGGTGCGGCTTTCGGTGACGCCGTCGGTCGCGTCGCTCTGGCTGTTCTCACGGCTCGCGAAACTGGAAGACCGCGACATTCATGTCGAGATCACGCTCGAACACCGGCTCGCCGATTTCGCCGAAGGCACCGATCTCGCCATCCGTTGCGGCAAGGGACCCTGGGCCGGCGTGCGGGGGCTCGCGCTATGGCAGGAGAAACTCTTTCCCGTCGCCTCCCCGGCCCTTGCCGAAAAACTCGCTGGCCGGTCGGATGCTGCGACGCTGTTCGAAATGCCGCTTATCCACGATTCGAATATAGAAACCTGGCGGCGCTGGCTGGCGGTGGAGAACATCGCCTATATCCCGCGCGGTCAGGACCGACGGTTCGAGGATTACAATATCGTTCTCGATGCCTGCACCCAGGGCGCCGGGCTGGCGCTCGCGCGCCGGCCGCTTGTGGATGCTCATATCGCCTCGGGTCGGCTCGTCGCGGTTTCGGACCGGACCATCGACCATCACGTCGCCTTCCACCTGATCCGGTCGAACGAGGCGTTGCGCGGTCCCGCTGCAGAGTTTGCGCGGCGCTTCTTGCGGGAGGCGGGGCAAGAGGAGGAGACGATCGCGACGTTCCTGGCACCGGGCCGCGGCAAGGGTTGAGGACTTCAGGTCAGCGACTCGTTGGCCCAATGGTCTGCGCGGCTGTCCCGGATATCCCTGATGGAACCGAGGTTTTCGCGCGTGCAAAGATCGGACAGGCCGCGCACGATACGCGCCGGGAGGCCCGGCCCCTCATACACCATGGATGAATAGAGCTGGATCAGATCGGCGCCGGCGCGGATTTTCTCGGCGGCGGTCTCCACGGAATGGATGCCGCCGACGCCGATGATCGGGAAATTGCCGCCCAACCGCTTGCGCATCTTGGCCAGCACGATCGTCGACCGGTCGAAGAGCGGCTTGCCGGACATGCCGCCGGTCTCATTCGCCAGGACCGGATCGATGAGGCCCGCGCGCGACAGCGTCGTGTTGGAAACGATGAGCCCTTCCAGATCCGAGGCGAGTATCTCGGCGGTGATGTCATCGAGGCCCACATCGGTGAGATCGGGCGCGATCTTGAGAAAGACGGGCACCCTGCGGCCCATTCTCAGCGCCTCCTCGTCGCGGGCGGCGAGCACGGCCGAGAGCAGGGCGCGCAAGCTTTCCCGCGCCTGTAGGTCGCGCAAACCCGGCGTATTGGGCGAGGAAATGTTGGCGGTGAAATAGCTCGCGACCGGCGCGAAGGCATGGATGCCGGCGACATAATCGGCAATCCGGTCGCTAGCATCCTTGTTCGCGCCGATATTGACCCCGACGATACCGCCTCGCGCGCGGCGCTTGGTCAGCCGCGCCAGTGCGGCCGCATGACCCTGGCTGTTGAAACCGAAGCGGTTGATTACCGCCTGATCGGCCGTCAGCCGGAAGATGCGCGGCTTGGGATTGCCGGGCTGCGCGAGCGGCGTGACGGTTCCGATCTCGGCGGAGCCGAAGCCCAGTCGGAGGATCTCATCCGGCACCTCCGCATTCTTGTCATAGCCGGCGGCCAAGCCCAGCGGATTGGGAAAGCGCAGGCCGACGATATCCACGAACAGCCTTGGGTCGGGCGGAAGCTTGAGGATCGGCAGGAAGCCCGATTTCAGGCCGGCGATCGAAAGGCTATGGGCGGTTTCAGGATAGAAGCGGAACAGCCCTGCTCGGATCAATGGCCAGAGAAAACCACTCATACCAGTTCATCCGGAAAATCATGAAGGCCATCAGCTCGCAGAATGAGGGGCGTCTTCCAGACGACGGCGGAAAGTGGAAGCGGACCGTAGAGGTGTGGGAAGAGATCACCGTCGCGCGAGGGTTCGTATTTCAACGCATCGCCCAGCTTCTCGCTATCGACGGCGACCAGCAGCAGCCCGTCCTGACCGCGGAAAAAGAGTTCTGCAGTTCGCTTGGCCTGCACGCCTGTCGATAGATGGATATATCCATCCGTCAGGTCGATCGCCGCGCCACCGAAGACGCCAGCCAGTTCGGCTTCCCGCCACAAATCGGCTGGAACGATCTTGTAGATGATGCCATTCATGACGAAGTCCCTGTCGTTTGGGAGACCTAACGCGTTTGAACGCCGATCGACAAGGGTCAATTGCCATAAATCCAGGGAGAGATACGATGCGTGCCATCCTCCTCGTTGCAGCCCTTTGCCTGCTGCCACTTGCAGCAGTTGCCGACGACCGGCCGGTCGGCCGCTACCAGATCAGTCCGGCGCTTGATGGCTATGTCAGGCTCGATACCGCGACCGGCGCCATGCTCTATTGCCGGACCTTCGATCCAACACTCCGCTGCGAGGACGTCGGCGTCGATACGTCCGAGAAGGCAGCTACCGAGGCCGAGATGGACGATCTGCGCAATCGTATTGGAACGCTCGAACGCCAGGTCGCGATTCTCGAGCGCGATCAGATTCGGCTGCCGACCGAAAAAGAGCTGGATCGCACACTCGATGCGATGGAGGCCTGGATGCGGCGCTTCATGGAAATGACGAAGGACAGGGACACTGCGCTATAGCGCTGAAGACCTAGGATTTTTTCCTTGCAACGCAAAGGGTTTTCGTAAACCCTGCTCCTACATGACAAAGCGGATGGGTACGGGAGAGGAGCCCGCATCCGCCGGGGGAAGGAATGAATTCCAGCGCCACGATCATCATCGCCGACGACCACCCGCTGTTTCGCGGCGCGTTGGGACAGGCGCTCGGCAGCGCCGGAGGCGGCCCTCGGATCATCGAAGCCGCGGATTTCGACAGCGCGCGCCGCGCAGCAACCGAACATCCCGATGCCGACCTGATGTTGCTCGATCTTTCCATGCCCGGCGCGTCTGGCCTGACCGGCCTGATGATGATGCGCGCCGAACACCAGAACATCCCGGTCGCGGTGATCTCGGCAAGCGACGATACGACCACGATTCGCCGCGCGCTCGAACTCGGAGCATCGGCCTTCATTTCCAAATCGAGCGGCATCGACGAGATCCGCCAGGCGATCGACACGGTGCTGGAGGGCGGCTTCTGGACACCGCCCGGCTTCGACGCCGACCGCGAGCACGATCCGGAAATCGAAACCCTCATCACGCGTCTGAAGACACTGACGCCGCAGCAGACCCGCGTGCTCGGCATGATCGGCGAGGGCCTGCTCAACAAGCAGATCGCCTATGAACTCGGGGTTTCCGAGGCGACGATCAAGGCCCATGTGTCTGCGATCCTGTTGAAACTCAATGTCGACAGCCGCACCCAGGCGGTGATCCAGATGGCGAAAATCGGGGCCGCTCCGGTGGGTCTGTGAGCGTCAGAATTATTGAGGATTTTATTCCTGAAACTCTTTACGAGAGCGTCGGAAAGGGATAATATTCCGATCATCCGGGTGCCACGAGAGGCGCCCCTGCTGTATTTCACGACGGACCCGCCATGTTCTCACATGACAAAATCTGGGACGCAATCGACCAGCTTGCCAGGTATCACGACCTGACGCCGTCAGGCTTGGCCCGTAAGGCGGGGCTCGATCCGACATCGTTCAACAAGTCGAAGCGTCATTCGGCCGACGGCCGGATGCGCTGGCCTTCGACGGAATCGATCCACAAGATCCTGGGCGCGACGGGCTCCAGTATCGAAGATTTCATGAGTTTCATGGGGGGCCGCAGGAATGCGATTCCCGACGGCAATTTCCCGCCGCAACTCTCCAGCATCCCCTTGCTCGGCTTCGCCCAGGCCGGCGCCGGCGGCTTCTTCGACGATGGCGGATTTCCGGCCGGACAGGGCTGGGATGTCGTGGAATTTCCTGTCTCCCCGGCACAGAAGACCGGTTGCTACGCGCTGGAAGTCCAGGGCGAGAGCATGATGCCGCTCTATCGCGACGGCGATGTGCTGATCGTCGAACCCGGCGCGCAGGTCAGGCGCGGCGACCGTGTCGTGGTCAAGACCCGCGAGGCCGAGGTAATGGCCAAGGTACTGGTGCGGCAGACGCCGAAGACGATCGAGCTCGCCTCACTCAATCCCGAACATCCCGGCCGGACGATTGACATGGCCGATGTCGAATGGATCGCCCGCATCATCTGGGCGAGCCAGTAAGGCTGCTCTACGTCGCTACTGAAGCTCCAGCACCGGCTGCTTTTCGCGCGCCGGCTTGACCGTGGCCAGCACAATTCCGCCGATTGCGATGAGGGCGGCACCGGCGGCGACGCCCCAGGTTGGAATCTCGCCAAAATACCAGCCGATCAGGGCCGCGAAGATCAGCCAGCTGTAATCGACTGGCCCGACGATGGAAATGTCCGCCATGCCATAGCCCCGGATGGTGCAATATTGCGCAAAGACCCCGATGGGTCCGAGCGCGACATACATCAGCATGTCCTGAAGCGGCAGCGGCCTCCACGTGAGGTATGCCGGCACGGCGAGAAGCAGGATCGCGAAGATGTTGACATGGATCAGCAGCACCATCGGCCGGTCATGTGCCGCGAGATGCTTGATCAGCAGACCCTCGACCGCAAAGAGCGCGGCACCGAGCACGGCCCCGCCGGCCGGCAACAAATAGGCGGTGTCGAAATTCTGGAATGCTCCGCGGGAGGCCATAATGCCCACGGCACCGACACAGCAAAGGAGAATCCCGGACCACTGCTTGCGTCCGATGCGCTCATGAAACACGGCCATGCCGAGGACCAGAACGAAGACGACATAGAGCAGGCCCATGGCCGTCGCATCCACCGTTGGCATATCCGTCTGGGCATATATCATGGCGACCGAGCCCGCCGAACCCAGAACCGCACGCAGGAAATGCGACACCGGCCGCTTGCTGCGATAGCTGCCAAGCCCGTTTCCCAAGGTGGCGACGATGATCGCAAGACAGACGAAGCCGCCGATGGTGCGCAGGAAATTGATCTGCACCACGGAAGCCGAACCCGCGGCGAATTTGCCGGATGCAAAGATCAGCGAGAAGAGCGCGGTCGAAAGCAGCACCCAGAGAATGGCCTGGGCATTCACCGTCCATAAAGTCTTCACGCCGCGCTCCTTCGATTCGGCATCACTTGTGCTCGCGCCCAAGGGTCGAAATCAAATGAGAAAATCCAACCCTTGCATGATATTTTTTGATGCACGCGGCCATAGCGGGATGAAGCCGGGCAAGCGCCTTGATTTCGTGCCCGCGCGGTTCTAACTGGAGCCATAAGTTGATCCAGGGACAGGAAGTGATGGCAAAAGAAGTCACGGTGCACGAGGCACTGATCTACGTGATGGTGATGATCTCGGCCGCCGATGGCAAGATGCCGGAGATCGAGCTGAAGCGCATAACCCGGCTCGCGAGCTTCCTGCCGGTCTTCGAGGGCTTCGAACCGGAACGCATCATCCCGATCGCCCGTGACGTCCAGGCGATCCTTGCCGGCCCGGAGGGCATGGATATCGCGCTTGAAATCGTCAAGGACGTGCTGCCCCACCGCCTTTACGATACCGCCTATTCGCTGGCGGTGGAGATCGCCACCGCCGATCTTCATCTCGACGCGACCGAAATCCGATTCCTGCAGATGCTGCGCGCGCGCCTCGAACTCGACAAACTGACGGCGGCGGCGATCGAACGCAGCGCCATAGCCCGCTTCCGCCGCGCCGGCTGAAACCTTTGCGCAATCTCGGTCCTAAATCGAAAGCCTGGCTGGCCGAGATCGACATCCGGACCATCGATGATTTGAGATCCACCGGCCCTGTTGAAGCCTATGCACGGCTGCGATTTCGCTTCGGCGATACCATTACCCGCAATATGCTGCATGCGATGGCGGCGACACTGGCCGATATCGATTGGCGTCAACTGTCAGCCGAGCACAAGGCGGAACTCGATGCACAGGCGGACCAGCGGCTTGCCAGTTTTGAAATCACGAGAAATTAATCTGGCTTCTGTCGGGTTTCGCATGACTTTGCCGCAAAGGCGGCTATACCGGCGTGGTACAAGTTAAACAGCCGTACAAGTTTCTCCCCGTGCATCGATACGCCCCGCTCATCCTCGCCATCGCTCTCTTCATGGAACAGATGGACTCGACCGTGATCGCCACGTCGCTGCCGGCGATCGCGGCGGATCTTGATGTCGGGCCGATCACACTGAAGCTCGCGATGACCTCCTATCTCGTGGCGCTCGGCGTGTTCATTCCCCTCTCCGGCTGGGCCGCCGACAAGTTCGGCGCCAAGAAGCTCTTCATCAGCGCCATCGTCGTCTTCATGGCGGGCTCATTGCTTTGCGCCATCGCCGACAGCGTCCCTTCCTTCGTGCTGGCGCGCTTCCTGCAAGGCATGGGCGGCTCGATGACGACGCCGGTCGCCCGCGCCATATTGCTTCGGTCCACCAAGAAATCCGATCTCGTCTCGGCCATGGCAATGTTCACTATACCAGGCGTCATCGGCCCGCTGGTCGGCCCGCCCGTCGGCGGCTTCATCACCACCTATTTCAGTTGGGAATGGATCTTTCTGATCAACATCCCGATCGGAATCATAGGCCTCATATTGTCGGCCATCTATCTGCCCAAGATCGAAGCCGAGCCGCCGCCGCCCGCTGATATCTCTGGCTTCTTCATGAGCGGTGTCGGTGCAGCCGGGCTGGTCTTCGGGCTCTCGGTCGTCAGTCTGCCGGCACTACCGCCATCCTATGGCGTCGCGGCAATTGTCGTCGGCGCCGTCTCAACCGTGATGTTCATCCGCCACGCCCGGCGCCATCCGCATCCGGTCCTGGAACTTCGCCTTTTCTCGATCGATACGTTCCGGGCATGCGTGACTTCCGGTACGATGTTCCGTATCGCCATGGGCGCCGTACCCTTCCTGCTGCCGCTGATGCTGCAACTGGGCTTTGGACTGACCGCCTTCCAGTCCGGCATGCTCACCTTCGTCGCGGCCGGCGGCGCACTGTTCACCAAATTCGTGGCGCGGCGGGTCTTTGCCCGCTTCGGCTTCCGGCATACCCTACTGGTCGCGGCCTGCCTTTCGGCGATCGGCAGTGTCGCCAACGCCTTCTTCTACCCCGAAACACCGCATGTCGTATTGATCACGGTGCTCTTCCTCACCGGCTTCGTGCGGTCCTTCTTCTTCACCGGCATCAACATCCTGGGCTTTGCCGATATCGAACAGCACCAGACGAGCCAGGCCACCGCGCTCAACGCCGTCATCCAGCAGATTTCGGGCGCACTGGGCGTGGCCTTTGCCGGCATCGTGCTGGAAATCCATGCGCTCTTCACCGGGCAGGAACTCGGCCTCTCCGGCTTCCACATCGCCTTCCTCTGCGTGGCGGTCCTCAATCTGCTTGCGGCAATCCCGATCTACCGGCTGAAGCCGGGTGCCGGCAGCGCCGTCTCGGGCCACAGGATCGAGGTGATCGAGGAAGAGATCAGCGGCGGAATCCGCTAATCATTCCGGCGCCTCGCAGACGGCCGACAATTTGTTTCCGTCGGGATCGCGGACATAGGAGCCGTAGAAATTCTCGTGGAACGGCCTGATACCCGGAGGGCCTTCGTCGGTGCCGCCATAAAGCAGCGCTGCTGCATGAAAGGCCCGCACCGCCGGTCGATCGGGCGCGAGAAACGCTATCATGGACCCATTTCCGACGGTCGCTTCCTGCTTGTCGAAGGGATAGACGACCCAGAACCGACAGCGGATATCCCGCTGAGATGCATAGCCCGCCTCGTCGTGGTTGGTGAACAGCCTCTCGTAACCCAGCGTCCTGAGAACCGGATCGTAGAATTCGATCGCCCGATCCAGATTGTTCGTGCCGACCGTTGCATAGAGAAGCATGCTTACTCCTGATCTGCCGCCTCGGCATGCCGCCCTTTGAACCCCTTGGCGAGCAGGAACATCTCGACGGATTCCGCGCGTGAAGCGCCCGGCTTCACATGTACAACCTGCTTGAAATTCCGCTTTAGCAAGTTGAGAAGGTCCCGTTCCGTGCCGCCTTGGAAGGTCTTGGCAAGAAAATGCCCGCCTTCCGCAAGAACTTCAATAGCAAAATGCGCGGCCACCTCGCAAAGATGCATAGTTCGGATATGGTCTGTACGCTGATGACCCGTCGTCGGCGCCGCCATATCGGAAACCACGAGATCTGGCTCACCGCCAAGCGCCTTCATCAGCAGGCCCGGCGCCGCATCGTCGAGGAAATCCATCTGCAGGAAATGGACACCGCCGATAGCGTCCATCTCCAGGAAGTCGATCGCCACGACCCGGATATTGTCGTTGGTCGAATTGGTCACGCGCGCTGCGATCTGCGACCAGCCGCCCGGCGCCGCACCGAGGTCGATGATGCGCTTGGCGCCCTTGAGGATATGATGCTTCTCGTCGATCTCGAGCAGCTTGTAGGCCGCGCGCGAGCGATAGCCATCGGCGATTGAACGCTGCACATAAGGGTCGTTGATGTGACGCTCCAGCCAGCGGCGTGAACTCTCCTTGAGCTTGGTCTTCTTGATGCGCTGGGTGAGTTGCTTGCGGCCGGCGCCGCGGCTCGATTCCGGAGGCTTTGCCATCAGTTCCCTCTTTGATAGGGCGGCCGCGCCCTGGAGCGGCGCCAGACGCCGTCATCGGCCATCATCTCGGTGAGCAGTCCTTCACGCAAGCCCCGGTCCGCAACACGCATCCGGTCCGTGGGAAAGCGGCGGCGGATCGCTTCCAGGATCGCACAACCGGCAAGCACGAGGTCGGCACGATCCGGGCCGATGCAGGGATTGGCTGCGCGCGCCTCGAAATCCAGCGACACCAGCTTGTCCTGCATCGACGTCACCTCGGCGGCACTCATCCACAGCCCGTCCACCTGGCGGCGATCGTAGCGCGGCAGGTTGAGATAGACGCCGGCAAGCGTGGTCACCGTGCCCGATGTGCCGATCATATGGAAGCCCGAATCCGCACCGTTGAGGGCGCTAGCATGCGGCGCCTCGAAGGCCTCCAGCATGCCGGATACTTCGCGCACCATGTCCTCGAATATCTCGGGCGTCACATGCTGGCCGCCATGGCGCTCGGACAGCGTCACGACGCCGACCGGCAGCGAGGTCCAGTGCGTGATGTGATTGGCGAGCCGGGGCTGGCGCTGACCTTCGATCTGCAGCACGGCAATCTCCGACGAACCGCCGCCGATATCGAAGAGCACGGCCGAGCGCGCCTCTCGGCCGATCAGCGAAGCGCAGCCCGAAACCGCAAGCCGCGCCTCGGTTTCACGATTGATGATCTCAAGTGAAAGCCCGGTCTCAGCCGTTACACGTTCCAGGAAGACTTCGCCATTGCCCGCCGCGCGGCAGGCCTCGGTGGCGATCAGGCGCATGCGGCGGATGTTCTTGGAGGCAAGCTTGGCAGCGCAAATCCTGAGCGCCTCGACCGAACGGTCCATGGCGCCTTCCGACAGCATGCCGCTGGCGCCAAGGCCCTCGCCGAGCCGGACGATGCGCGAAAACGCATCGACGACGCGGAACTGGCCGGGCCGGGTCGGCTGCGCCACCAGCAGGCGGCAATTGTTGGTGCCGAGATCGAGCGCCGCATAGAGCCCATCCTGCTCGGGATGAAAATTGCGGTGATGCCGTGGCTGCTGTTCGGGGCGAACCTCACGCGGCGCCTGCTGCGGCGGCACGGGCTGAGGAGCCTTGCGCTTCTCCTCGGGCCGAGGCGTGTTTTGCGGCAACGGTCGCGCCTGCAGCCCACGGTGGCTATGGCCGCGCTTCCCCAACCGCTCACCGTTCGGCGCGATGTCCTGAGCGAGCGTCTGGCCGGTTTCGCCCGCGCGCGCAACATTGCCGCCGCGAGAACGGCGCCTGCGCTTCTTCTTCGGGCCGCTGCCCGCTGGAAGGTTGTTCTGGGGGTGTTCCGAACCGGCCGGCGCCTGGGGCGCCGCGACCATTACGGGAGGTTGGGCGTTCGCGCTGCCTCTCTTGCGCTTCCGCTTACCGCGCCTGGACCTCTGTGATCCCGGCTTTTGCCCCGCATCCGACACACCCGCTTCATACGGCTTTGCGCCGGATTCGGGGTCGTGCACTGTTATGTCCATTCGCGCCGCGCAAGACCCTAAGGTCGCAGCAGGCGCTTGCTTGTTTTGACGTTGGCGCGAATGTATCAGCTTGTCATGAATTCGCCAAATTCTTTTTTGGCAAGCGCAAACAGCGCCTTGCGCCAAATAGCGCAACGATCCGCATGCCGGGCTGTGGAAATTCCTTTCGAATTACCACTTGATCGGGCGGGCGAATATGCTAGAAGGCGCTCGAAACCGGCTACGGGTTTGTCTGACCGGGACAAACAGGCGCATCGCTCGCGCACCCTCATCCGGCCAAGGCACTGATCACTCAGTCATTGGGGAATAGGTTAACGGTAGACCCACGGACTCTGACTCCGTTAGTCCTGGTTCGAATCCAGGTTCCCCAGCCATCGATAATTTATTGTTAAAATTCAATGAGTTAAAGAATTCAAGCCTATATGCTCCGGAACACTTTTCCGGCGCGCGTTTCCGTAACAAAACGAGATTG
>Ga0307515_10009098_pt1 | contig 19271 bp, 3 predicted proteins | sample 17_EM_MG_FD_194513 | JGI IMG/M metagenome (GOLD analysis project Ga0307515, IMG submission 194513) | Populus trichocarpa ectomycorrhiza microbial communities from riparian zone in the Pacific Northwest, United States - 17_EM | ecosystem: Host-associated > Plants > Roots > Unclassified | place...
AAAACTCCTAAAGAAGGATATTAGATGGCTATAGGGACTAAAACAAGCTAAATCGTTTAAGGCCCTTAAGGGAGCCTTTACTTTAGCACTAGTACTAGTATACTATAACTATATAAAGAAAACAGTAGTAAAGACAAATGTATTAAATTAGGCTTCTAGCGGAGTCCTTTCCCAGTATAACGATAACGGAAAATTAAAACTGGTCGCATTCTTCTCCGTAAAGCACTCTACGCTAAAGTATAACTACAAGATCTATAATAAAGAACTCTTAGCTATTATTAAGGCTTTAAAGAAATAGCGTCCTAAGCTATAAGGGACTAAGGAGCCGTTTAAAATTATTACCAACTATAAGAACCTATAGACATTTATAACTACTAAGTAGCTAAACTAGTACCAAGTCTAGTAAGCAGAGTTCCTTTTATAGTTTAACTTTATAATTATATATAGACCTAGCAGCAAAGCCACGCTCCCTAATACCCTAAGCTAGCTACTAGGAATAAGGCCTAAAAACACTAATAATAAACGCCTCCGCCACTAAGCCTAAGTTATTATACCGCCCTAAAAAGTTAACCCTATAATCTTAGAAGAATTACTATATAAGTCCCGTAACTCTAACAACGCAGAGTTTATAGCCGCTCTAGACCCTAAAATAGCCGAAAAGTTACTAAACAAGTTAATTTAGCTAGGATACTAGGAGAATAAACTTATAAGAGATATAGTAGCAGCCCTACGTAATTAAAAAGCTCGCTATTAGCCAAAGAAGATTAGGAAATTATTTTACTGTGATAAGTTAGAATATAGTATCGTTAACAGACAGATCTACTTCCGCTAATATCTCTTCGTCCCTAACGCCCTAGACCTCCACCTAGAAGTTACCTATTACTCTTATAGCAGTAGCCCCGCTAATTACCCCAGCTGGGTTAAAACTCTTAACCTCTTAAGCCAAATATACTAGTAGCTAGGAATCTCCTAGTTTACGGCTACCTTTATTAAAGACTATGCCCTATACTTTTATACTAAGACCCCCTATTCTACCCCGCCCGGTTTTCTAAAACTACTAGAATTACCTACTCGCCTATAGACTAATATCTTAATTAACTATATTATAACGCTGCTGGTATACTAACACTATAGTAAAATATATAAATATATCCTTATTATTATAGACCGCCTAATTAAAATATAATACCTTATTTTAGTAATAGGGCTCTTAATAAAGGAGCTAGTTAATAGCTTTATTAATAACGTATATAAGCTCCACAGTATACTAAGCACAATTATCTCTAATTGCGGCATATAATTTATTAGCGACTTCTAGCAACAACTAAGTAAACGCCTTAAGACAACCTTGCAACTAAGCTTAGCCTAGCACCTAGAAATAGACGGCTAAACTAAAATTATTAACGCTGCCATAAATAAATACCTTTATGCTTTTGTTAGCTTTATATAGAATAACTAGGTTAACTACCTACCGCTTACTAAGTTTGCTATAAATAATTAAGTCAACAAGAGCATAGGCATCTCCCCGTTTTTTGTAAACTATGGCTTTAACCCTTACCTTAAAATTAAGCTTGCTAGCCCCTACCTACTAACACTATTAGTATAAGCAAAGAAGGAGTTCTTCTACGCAGACTTTATAGCTAACCGCTTTAAGCAGATATTAATATAGCTTAAGGCCCTAGCCTGGATTTCATAGTAACGCTATAAAGATAATACTAATACCTATAGAGATAAGAGCGCGTTATTCTACAAAGGCGATATAGTTATAGTTAGCTTAAAAAATATAAAGATAAATAGACCTAAGAAGAAATAGAATAATAAATAGGACGGCCTATACCCCGTACTTATAGTATACTAAAAGGCAGTTATAGTAGACCTCCCAGACCATATATAAGTAAATAAATCCTTTTATATATCTAAGGTCCGCCTCTAGGCTGCTAAAGAGATCCCTAGCTAAGCAAATATTAATACTATAAAGCGCCATAATATACAAAGACAAGTGGTAGAGAGAGACGATAATAGCAACATAGAAAACAAATAGGAGTTTAAAAAAATCCTTAATATATATAACGAAGACCCCTAGGGCCTAACTTATAAGATTAAATAGAAATATTATAAGGATATAACTTAGCAGCTAGAGGAAGACCTAAAGGGTTATAAATAAGCTATACAGCGTTTTTATAAGTAACACCCTAAGAAGCTAGGACCCCTAAACTGGGCATAAAATAAGGAAAAGTCACGCTAAGGTTGCGGCCGACTACCATATTAAAATTTATAGTGGTTAAAATATTATAAAACTTTAACCGGCGGTTAAAGTTATTTAATTAGCCAAATTCTCGCCAAGAAACGCCACATGGATTAATTTAGGTGGCGGTATAGAGTTTTACCGACCTTATTTACTAAACTAACTAATTAGGATTTTCTATACCTAGTATAGAAAATCGCTATTAGCTTAGTTAAGGGCGGTAAGCGGAACTAATATCTTTGCGGTAAAAAATAGGTAATCCCATATACTGCCTATTTTTAAGTTATCTATTTAGTTTAGGGACTAAACTATCTAAGGGAGAGGAGTATTGTTACGGCACTAACCTAACGTATACTGTTTTATACTGTTTTATACTATTTCCTACTATTAGCTAGCCCACCACTAGCGACTTAGTGGCCGGCCCTACTATTTATATACAATACCCCCTTTCTACCTTCTTCCCCTCTTTATACCACAACGTAGTTATTTAGTCTACTTCATTACAGCACTATAACACTTTCTCTCTCTTACTATTATCTTTACTAGCCTCTTACGCGTCTTCCTTCCTCCTCTATATAGGCCTAGGCCCTAAAGCAGCACTATTTTTCTTCTACTTTCTTTACCTATTTCTCTAATATATCTTCCCTACTTTAGGGTTATTAGTTTATTCTCCTATAGGGCGCCTTAAAGTCTCTCTATAGTTTATTTAGGCGTATCTTAATATACTTTATAACATTAGAGTTACGTTTATTTTACGCCCTTTATATTATAGTGGCTTTAATATATAGTTATAGGGGGGGAATATTAGCTTCCTTCTTAAGCAGTGCTGTGGCCGTTTGCTTATATCTACCTATTATACTTTAAAGGTAGGCTATTTAGACCTTTTAGAGTAGTTTAAGAAGTAACTTAAGGGGGCTTTTCTTAGATTCTCTAATGGCCTAAATACTAGACCTATATATTATAGTTAGCCAGACAACTGCTATATATAGTAGGCGTAACCTTTAGAAGCATGGACCCTATATAAAATTAATAATTCTAGATAATATAATATACTATACTTGGCCCTTATAGGCCGCTTACGCCGTATATACGCTTTACTAGAGCTTACTATCTACCTATACTTCTAATACCCTTAGGCCCTAAACTAGTTAACCCCTAAAGCCTTAGATGTAAATTATATACTAAAGATCTATAAATTAGTTGCGTTTTCTTATAAAATGGATTAGCTGGTATTTCTCTAGTAAGAATTAAACTCTATATTGTCTTACCTATTCTATATAGGTGTTATAAGCTTTCTCTAGTATTCTGCAATTCTCTATAGCTATTAGCCCGTATATAATTAGGTTTATATTATTAATAAAGCCTATTCCCTAGGTCGCCCCTTCCTTAAAGGAGTTAAGTAGGTTACTTATAAAGAAAAGGAAGAGTATAGGCGAGAGGGGTAATCTTTATAGTATTCCTATTATAACTGCAATAAGGGGGCTCTAGTATCCGCTAAAGACTAATAATGTTTCTTTCTAACCTATAAACCCTTAAATAAATTATATAATCTATTCTAGGAAGCCTTTTACCCTAAGGATATATAGGAGACGCTTATAGGGTATGTTATTATAGGCGCTACTAATATCTAAGCTAAGCCTTAATACTATAAAGTCCCTTTGCATCGCCTATATAGATTTAATAGTAGTAGCGAGTAGCGTAAGTGCTAATAGTATTAAGCGGTTCTTTCTTGCCCCTATTTAGCTCTATAGTAGTAGGGCGTATTCCTTAGCCGTATCTACTATATAGTCCGCTATTACCTTTTCTAAGATCTTATTAAGGGTGTTTTCTAGGGCAGTAGCTTCCTAGGATTAAGTAATCTACTTTACCTTTTTTTATAGGATTATTATTATTATAGATCTTCTAAGTTATGGGTAGTAGCCTATAGCAAAGTATGCTTTAGCTATATTTATAAGCTAGAGTACTATAAATGGTCTACAGGTCTTTAAGGCCTTATTTAGAATCCTATTTAGTCTTAGTACTATATTATTTAAAAGGCGGCTAATAGTTCTAGCTATTTCCTCTGTTATTATATCGCTATTAACCTACAGGCGAGTTACTGGTGTTTTACCTGTAATATTACTAAGGTCTACTAAAGCCGGTTAGGGGAAAACCCTTTTTATAAGGATCTTTGCCTTCTTATCGTTATTATTAGTGGCCTATAATTCCCCTACTCTTTATAAGGGTAGTAAGTATAGGTTTTCTGCTAGTCGCCCTACCTTTTTCTTTACCTATTTTACTATAGCCTATAGGCCCTTATTATAGGGAAGGCTTAGGTTAAAAGTATACTCGTTTATAAACCGTCTCTAGTTATTCCTTACTTCTTTTTTTAGGGTATTCTTTAACTAGTTTCTTATATCTTTATATTATCTCTTATCTTTAGGGTTATAGCTACTTATATATTTCCTTCTTACTTATTATTAGCTAGCTATAAGAACTGCGCATTATATAGACTATATATATCGCCTATAGGGGCCCAGTCTTAAGACCGGGCAATGCTCTTTTAGCCTATTTTTAATTGCTGCCTAAATCCTTTCTAGTCTTTGGTTAATTTCCTTAGGGGTAACTAATAAGCCTCGCTTGTTTAGTATCAGGTAGATTTCTTCTAGGTCTTAAAGTTATTATTTAACTATATTAAGGAAACTGTCTGCCTTAAGCATCCTTATTACATATTTTTTGCTATTTAGTTACGCCTTAATATCTAGATCTAGCTATATCTAGATAGGGATATAGTCTAAAATAAGTGCCTATTCTTCTTTAGGGTTATACCTTTTAAGTCTCTAGTATAGGCCTTCGTCTATAAATATAAGGTTAATTATACTTTTAGCGGATCCTTGTTACTATAAAATTACTCTAGGGGGGGTAGCCAGCTTAAGGCCCTAGGTGTCTATAGCTTTTAGTAGGCACTCTACCTATTATTTAGCAGCGACGTAGATACCCCCCTACTGTGGGTAGTAGAGGTTTATATCTCCTAATAGGATAGACTCTATATATTTGGTTTTAAGTAAGCTTATTACTAATATAATATTCTCCGTTTATAGAATACCTTTAACCCTAGGGTTATATATATTAATAATTTATACCAGACCCCTATATATCTGGATTGTTATAACTATAATATCTAAATTAACTGCCTGTTATAACTATAAGGATAGGCTGATAGCCTTACTAATTATAAAGCACACGCGTATAGCTGCTTTCGGTTTATATAGGAGCTAAAATCCTTAGGGGCAGTATGTTAATTATATATAGGTATTATAGTACGGCTCTTATATAGTAAGGATATAGTATTTCTCTAGGTCTAGACTGTCTAGTAAGGGCCTTATAAGATGGTGGTTTGTGTTACTATAGTTATACTATATAATAGATAGGTGGCGGACCCCTAGTAAGGGTCCTTCGCCTCTCTATTATTCCTTACTTCTTTTATTTCCACTTTCTTTAGGATATTTAGAACTTCTATCTCTTATATTTGCACCCTAGTTGCTACTTATTTTATATAGAGCTTTTTATTTCCGTGTTTTATGTTCTTACTAGCGCTTTTATATCTAAATCTATTATTGTCTTTAATTCCTCCCCTATTCTTACTAGTTAGCTATACACCCTTTAAGAGTTGGCTGTAAATGTTATATTTACTACATTAAGTTTAATTCTTAATTGTCCTGGTTTTAAGCTTACTATAGCTATCTATAAGGGTCTTCCTATAGGGCGTCCTCACCCTTATATCCCCTATAACCTTTATATTTCTATACAGTCTAGTAATGTCGCGCGGCGTCGCTTCTAGCCTATTAAGGTTTAGGATAGCTAGCCTAGCCCCCTAGTATTAAAGGTAAGAAACACTAGGAAGGCACTTACGCCCCCCTAGCCTATTACCTATTGTTTTTATTTATATAACCTAGTATGTAGTTATTCCCGTAGCTATTAAGCCCTTACCTTCTATCTCCTATATTTAATGTAGTCTTCTCTCTCCTACGCCTTATATATGCTTTAGTGGTAGTTTACGCATTTTATTTAGTCTTAATTTAAGTAGTGTCTTATATTGTAGGGGCCTATATAGTGGCCGCAGCATACCTATACTGCGTATATGGATTGGGTGTGTCCCTATTATACGCAGCAATAGTATTATTTTAGGCGTAGTCTATAGTTATAGAGCCTTATATTATATATAAGGCCGTTTATAATAATTCCTTTTTAGATAAGGAGTTTTTACATTTCTGGTATATATATACTGATAATAAGGGAGCCATGCGTTTATCTAGCGTCTCCCTAGCGAGTTTTTGGCGACCTTATGTCCTCTTATTATTCTTATTATTTGTTTAATTTGCATTTTCCTATTAAAGCTATTAGATTTAGGAGATTTTAAGTCCTAGTATAAGGCGTTCTATTTGTCTTACTATTTTTTATATAATTACTATATTGTCCGCCTAGTGTCCCTTTTTTACCCTAAGACTTATAGGAACCACTAGGACTTTAACTAGGTAGTCTTTATAAAGTACTTTTATACTAATACGTTTTCCTAGCCTATCCCCTACCCTTATAGCTCGTTCCTTTACCTATTAGTCTTTTAGGGTAACTCTAATATCTTTACTTCTAAGGTGTTAGACTATAACAGCGTTATAGACCTCTTTATCTTTATAAGGACTTCTATTTCTAATTATCCCCTAAGCCCCTCTACTTTTTCTATATTTAGTTATATTATAATTATATACCTAGTTATTATTTTAAAGGGGGTTAGATCCCTATGCTATAGTAATATAGCTATAGCGGCCTAGGTGCGGTTTACCGGTAAGGGAGGTTTTATTTATTTTTAATTTTACTTAGCCGTTAGAGGATTTAGTTAAGGGTTTGCTAAAGGGGCGCCTAATGTTTACTGGACTAGCGGAGCTATTCTACTAGCTGCGTTAGATCGTTATAGCTAATAGTTACTTCCCTATAGTTCTGGGTACTAAACGCGTCTAGTAGGCTTTATATTTTATCTAATGCCTTCTTAATAAGAGTATTTCCGCTTTATGGTGTGGTATTCGCCCGTCTTCGTTATAGAGGGCTATTACTAGGTGTAGTTCTAGTGGTCGCGCGCGAGTGCAAACCACCGTCGTTTAACGTGTGTCTCCCCTGCGATATATATATCTTAGGGGGTTTCTCTAGGTGTTTTATAGGGTTCTTTTAGTTGGTTTTAGTCTTTTTAGGCTAGGTATAGCAAGAGCTCTAGTTTTTAAACATTAATACTATAAAGTCCCTTTGTATCGCCTATATAGATTTAATAGTAGTAGTAAGTAGCGTAAGTGCTAATAATGTTAAGCGGTTCTTTTTTACCCCTATTTAGCTTTATTATAACGGAACCTTATAATAAGTACTATAATAGGCTCGTTATTAGGCTAGGTATATAGGTGATATAAATTAAAGTTAACAACGTAATAATAACTGGTGGAGTAGTTGCCTAATAGATTAACTCTAATTATATTCTGAGAATTACTATAAGGAAGGAACTATCTAGGTAGGGATTATAGGTCCTTAAATACACAACTATACTCCTATAAAATCCTTCTTATACGTAATATATGTCTTATATATAAGGTACGTAAGTTCCTTCTGTTCCTCTTATCCCTTACATAGCACGTTATATAACTTTAGCTACTATTCCTCATTATATAGTTCTATTGGCTCTATTTTAGACTATACCTAAATTAACTAACTAGCTTCTTCTGACTCCTCTTTAAGTAGTTATAACACCGTACTTAAAGCGTTTGTAATACTATCTCCCTCCTCTCTATTTTCGTCCTTAAAGATTCCTAATATCTTTAAGTTATTTACTAGAGGTGTAATATCCTTCTAATTAATTTAGTTAATATTATTACTTATTATACCTAAAGCTTCTTCTTCTTTACACGCCTAACGTTATGCTCGCACTATTACTGCAATATTATCTCTTAGTGATATTATACCGTTTCTGTGTTCTTGCTATTTAAAAGAGGGGTTAGTTTATATTACGCTAGTAAGTCCCTCTTCGCGGCAACCGTCCTCTTATTTGGAGTGCACTAAAGTAAATATTTATTTGTCCTATGACGTTTGCTCTACTTCCGATATTAAATATACGCGACCTATTACTCTTAATAGTCGTCTAGTTCCCTAATTAATTTGTTTTGGGGTCTTATATTTAATCTACTGCTATATAGCTAGATAGTGAACTATTTTAAGCCCTTACTAAATTAGAATATTCTTATAATACGGAATAGAAGGCCTTAGATGCTTATATCGCGGCATCTACCTAATTACTTTACCTTAAAAAGGTTTATAAAAAGGTTTATTCTAAGGAGTGGAAACTTATAAAATAGGGTTTATAGGAACTTAGTAATAAAAGAACGGATTCTCTTTTAACCGAGAAGAAAATAAATCTAAGTAGTTTAGTAACTGCTCTTCTTGGGTCCCCCTTAGGTAACTTATTTTTTAGTAATCCTTTTTTATTAATACTGCCTAACCTAATCTTTTCCAATACTCTTATACCTTTCCTATAATATTCTTTAGATTCTTTAGTAGCTCCTAGGTAGTCTTATTATAGCCTATCTACTTTACCTTATACTATATTTTATCGTTAATGTCTTTATAACTAATGATTTTTAAAACTTACTATTTATCTTCTTCCTATCCTCTATACGTGTCTGCTTTATAGACTAATAGCTTAATATTCCTATATACTGGCTCTAGTATTATAATATACTATATATGTTACGGCTTATATAAATGCCTCTAAACTAAAGCTTGTAAAATGCTGTATTACAAAGATACTAAGCTAAAGAGAAGGAAAAGGGGTTACTAGGACTAATGTAAACAAATATATAGGGTAAGCCGCTAAGGCGTTAGCTTTAGGCGGGCTAATTATAGATCGGTAGAATATAGTAGAATTTAGCAGGTAACGTACGATGGCGCCGTTACATTACCCCCCTCTTTAAAAGAAAGCCTGCCCTTAGGCTTAGTTAAAAATAGGGTAGCACTAGGCTTATAAATATAGGATTATAAAATATAAGATAAGGAGATAAAAGGGATATAAGTACGTCTAGACTAAGTATAAAGGGCAATTATAGGCAAAGTAGAAGCACTAGGCTAGAAAGAGTAACTACTAAAAGTCTTAGCACGGATCTAACTAATTAAATAACTTTAACCGGCGGTTAAAGTTCCTAGATATTTGAAATTTTAGAGTACTGGCAGAAAACGGCAGGGTATAGTAGAATTTGGTAGATAGCTGTATTAGGGCTTTAGGGCGTTTTTATCCCTATATTCTTTTAGTAACTTATTATTTTTATTATACTAGCATTTTATTTATTCGTCTAGGTACTTTAGGGGTCTAGGCATATTAAGGTATTAGTTATAGAATTCTTTAAGCTTTTAGGGGTAGCCTATAAAGTTCCATATAGGGTACTAGGTTAGGTTAAAATTGTAGCCCTTTTATTAGATATAGTATTTTAGCGTTCCCCGTACTATCTTATAGGCTAGTATTTTATTAACCTCCTATTTATTATTACCGTTTACTTAAACTAGTAGAGGAGGCTCGTTCTTTTGTCTAGGTAATAGGTCGTTTTATCGGGAAAATATTCGCAGGATGAGATTTAAGTAGACTTTGGTTTTCGCGTTTCGCGTAATTGACATGTAATTTGACCAACTCAACACGCAATTAACTAACTTGACACGCAATTGACCAACTTGACATGCAATTTAACCAACTCAACACGCAGTTAACCTACTTGACATGCAATTTAACCAACTCGACACGCAGTTGACCTACTTAACATGCAATTTAACTAACTCAACACGCAGTTGACCTACTTAACATGCAATTTAACTAACTCGACACGCAGTTGACCTACTTAACATGCAATTTAACTAACTCGACACGTAGTTGACCTACTTAACATGCAATTTAACTAACTTGACACGTAGTTAACCTACTTAATATACAATTTAACTAACTCAACACGCAGTTAACCTACTTGATATATAATTTAACCAACTCGACATGCAGTTAACCTACTTAATAACTTTAAAAGCTAACTGTATATTTCTTAACGTGCGATTAAGATAAAATTATATGCTATATATTTAACTATTATATATAATCTTATACAATCTTATACAATCTTATACAATCTCATACAATCTTATAGTCTTATTACTTGGAGGCTCTGCACGAGGCTCTACACGAAGCTCTGCGTACAGAGGCTCTGCACGAGGCTCTGCACGAAGCTCTGCACGAAGCTCTGCACGAAGCTCTGCGCGAGGCTCTGCGCGAAGCTCTGCGTACAGAGGCTCTACACGAAGCTCTGCATCGGGTCCCCGCTATATTCCCGATAGCCTCTACACGTGCCTCTACCCTATATAGCCACCTTATTTTTTTACCCTTCCTTCCTTCTTTATATCCTCCCTACCTAGGGAGGCACCAGAACGGCAGCCAGCAGAGGACCGTTGCTAGAACTAGACGACCGTCGCCAGAACCAGATGACCGTTACCAGAACCAGACGACCATCGCCAGCCAGACGACCGTTACCAGAACCAGACGACCGTTGCCAGAGCCAGACGACCGTCGCCAGAACCAGACGACCGTCGCCAGAGCCAGATGACAACGACTAGCCAGCTAACACTATAAACGATTCAATCGATCGATCGAATTAAGGTAGCACAGACAGGTAGGCACAAACAGGTAGATGCTAACGGGTAGGTAGATATAGATAGGTAGGTAAATACAGACAGGTAAGCAGATATAGACAGGTAAGCAGATATAGATAGGTAGGTAGATATAGATAGGCAGGCAGATACAGATAGGTAAGTAGATGCAGATAGGCAAGCAGATGCAGATAGGTAGATAGATGCTGACGGGTAGGCAGATATAGATAGGTAGGTAGATATAGATAGGTAGGTAGATGCAAATAGGTAGGCAAATGCAGATAAGTAGATATAAATAGGTAGGTAGATACAGACAGGTAAGCAGATGTAGATAGGTAGATAAATGTTAACGGGTAGGTAAATATAGATAGGTAGGTAGATGCAGATAGGTAGGCAAATGCAGATAGGTAGATGTAGATAGGTAGGCAATGTAGATAGGTAGGTAGATATAAACAGGTAGGCAATGTAGGTAGGTAGGTAAGTTAATAGGTAGATAGGTAGAAGAGAACCATCGCTGTATTATATTAAATTATCTAAAATAATATTATTAATTTTGCTAGCCTTATAAATAGCTTTAAAATAGCTTTTATTTATTTAAAATATATTATTAGTATAAAAGAGGTAAATATAATTATGGTTGCTAAATGCGCAGATTGCTGGCAGGTTGCGCACAGGCTGCGTATTAAAAAAACACGGTATACAGTCGCTTTGGAAAAGGATGGGTTTATATCAGAAACCATGATCAACCACAGAAATTTACTAAATCCTCACCTGTTTGAACTACTTTTCTATACCTGCGCATAACACCACCCATCCTCCATACTAATACATCGCCGTTACCTATTTTTTAAAGCTATTTAAAGCCTATATTTTTACCTATTATAGTTAGCGCTATAGCATACAGGAGGAGAGTTAAAGCACCTAAGAATACTATAAAGAATACTTCTAAAGCGCCTTAAAAAGTAGACCTTACCGTTAAATCTACACTAATGCCTTCTACTGCTATAGAATAGTCTAAAGGCTCTTAAACCTTTCTTTTAAGTATAGCCGTATACGCTAATAGCATAATACTATCTAGTAATATTTTACCTATCTTGTTCGGAGTCTTTAAATTCTAGGAGTTTATTGCTAAAAATACGCATTAAGCCAGCAAATATTACGGCCTTTGTTCTTTCCAGCTTAATTAATTAACTATTATTATTATATTAAGTCTAAAGGATCCTATAATACCTAAAGAAGTTAATAATATAGATAAATGGCGTAAAGTAGAGGGAATAATAGAGACATAATTAAAGTACGCAAGGAAGGCTTTTTGGGTTAATCTTATAGTTAGATATAAGACCGCTGCTGCGGCTATTAACGCGTCTACTAAAGCTAGAGATGCTAAAATCGCTGCGGCTATTAATACGGCTATTAATACGCGTATTAAGGCAGCGCTTTAAGTAGTAGGTTTTCTAACTAAAGTAGCGGCTAGTAAGGAAGTAGGGTCCTCTAGTAAGGATTATAAAGGTATAGTGGAGGAAGTTATTAGTAAAAAGAAGAGATTAACTACTACTACTAAAATGTAGAAAAAGGCTGCTAAATAATATAACCGTATAGAAGTTAAAGGCAAGCATATATACCCGCTAATTAAACGTTATTGCTACCTTTAATAGCACTATAAGAATAAAAAGCATAGTGTTATATACTGTCTTAAATTTAAATTAAAGCACTACCTATTATATACTTACCACTAGGCGCGCTAGTTAGAAGTAATTAAATAAAAAAAAGCTACGCTTAACTTCTTAGATCTACCGCTACTGTTAAAAATTAGGTATAGTAAACGTATATAGGATAGGGAGGATAAAAAAGACACAAAGTTGGACAGCTATAAGCACTGTTAAGGTAACTCTAGTAGCATAAATAAATTAATAAGCTCCCCCCTAAGACAACGACGGCGATAAGGAGAGGCTTATACCATAATTATATAATTACTAGCCAATCCTATTCCGCAGCAAGACTAATTAGTAGCGGTAATAGTTTTAATAAACTAGATGTAGTAGTAGAACTAGTAGATACTATAATAGGTACAGAATGCTATATAGGCGGCAATACCTCCTTCCGTATAACTAACTATCGCTAATAGTTATTTTATAGTGGACCCTATACTAAATATAAGATCCTTATTAATGCCGTTATTATAAAGCGCTCTATTAGTTCTAGCTTTATCCTCTAAAACGCCTACCTATTACTATTTACCCCTAACTATACCTATAAACCTACTACCTAGTAGCCCCGCCCGCAGTGATATTAAATAATTAAATAGTAAGCTTAGTGCCTTTACTAAATAGCTATAAAGCTATTACCCAGTTATTACCAACGCCTTTACTAAAGTAGAGTTAATTTTAATTAAGGAGGACTATAACTTTAAGTTACTTAAGTACGCGCTACTTAATAGTAGTATAGGCTATATAAAGCTGTATATGATTGGTTTAATATATAGGCTTATTAATTATATGGTAAACTACTTAGAAGACTTTAGAATAGATTAGCGACGTTCTAATACTATAGTAGAGGCCTTACTTAACGTCTTAATTGGTAAGTACCCTATATAGATATATTACAAAAGACTAAACCTTATTCTTTTTATACTACCTCTTAATTCCTACCTGTAAGAAATAGCCTTTTACCCTTTTATTAAATCCTTATTACTCTACCGCGTGGCTTAAAAAGTTACTAAAGTTATTTTATAGATTAGCTTTAAATTAATAAGCACGTAGCCACTGCTTTAAGTTATAGAAAGAAGCTTTAATTGGATTAAAATTGGGTAAGTAAGAAGGAAGATATTTAAGCCTAATACTAGCAGCATTATAGAGGCGTTAAACTTCCTAGGTTTAAGTAAGTAATAGTATTAAACACCTATCCTTTATAGACACTATATACCTTATTGCAATAGATTAATGTATTATTTATTACTAGAACTAAATAAGGCTATAGATAAGGCTGCATATAAGTAAAAACCTTATTCTTTATAAGAAGGCAAAGATCCTTATGGAAAAGTTTTTCCCCTAACCAGCTCTAGTAGACCTTAGCGATATTATAGGTAAAACACTAGTGACTCGCCCAAGGGCCAATAGCGATATAATAATAGAGGAAATGGCCAGAACTATTAGCCGCCTTTTAAATAATATAGCATTAGGACTAGATAGGATTTTAAATAAGGCCTTAAAAACCTATAGACCACTTATAGCACCCTAGCTTATAGATATAGCTAGGATATGCTTTACCGTAGGCTACTACCTATAACTTAAAAGATCTATAATAACGGTTATTCTATAGAAAGAAGGTAAAGCAGATTACTTAATCCTAGGAAGCTACTGCCCTATTGCCTTAGAAAACACCCTTAACAAGATCTTAAAAAAGGTAATAGCGGACTGTATAGTAGACACGGCTAAGAAATATAACCTATTACTATAAAGCCAAATAGGGGCAAGAAAGAACTGCTTAATACTATTAGCACTTACGCTACTCGCTACTACTATTAAATCTATATAGGTAATGCGAAGGGACTTTATAGTGTTAATGCTTAGCCTAGATATTAGCGGCGCCTATAATAACATACTCCATAAGTATCTCCTATATATCCTTAGGGTAAAAGGCTTCCTAGAATAGATTATATAATTTGTTTAAGGGTTTATAGGTTAAAAAGAAATATTACTAGTCTTTAGCGGATACCAGAGCCCCCCTATTGCAGTTATAATAGGAATACTATAAGGATTACCCCTCTCGCCTATACTCTTCCTTTTCTTTATAAATAACCTACTTAACTCCTTTAAGGAAGGGGCGACCTAGGGAATAGGCTTTATTAATAATACAAACCTAATTATATACGGGCTAATAGCCGTAGAGAATTGCAGAACACTAGAGAAAGCTTATAACACCTATATAGAATAGGTAAGATAATATAGAGTCTAATTCTTACTAGAGAAACACCAGCTAATCTACTTTATAAGAAAACGTAACTAATCTATAGATCTTTAGTATATAATTTACATCTAAGGCTTTAGAGGTTAACCAGTTTAGGGCCTAAGGGTATTAGGAGTATAGGTAGACAGTAAGCTCTGGTAGAGCGTATATGCGGCGTAAGCGGCCCGTAAGGGCTAAGCATAGTATATCGCATTATTTAGGATTATTAATTCTATATAGGGTCTATGCTTCTAGAGGTTACGCCTATTATATACAGCAGTTATCTGGCTAACCATAATATAGAGGTCCAGTATTTAGGCCATTAGAGAATCTAAGAAAGGCCCCCCTAGATTACTCCTTAAACTACTCTAAAAGGTCTAAATAGCCTACCTTTAGAGTATAATAGGCGGATATAAGCGAACGGCTACAGCACTGCTTAAAAAGAAAGCTAATATTCCCCCTTTATAACTATATATTAAAGCCACTGCAATATAAAGGGCGTAAAATAAACGTAACTCTAATGTTATAAAGTATATTAAGACACGTCTAAATAAACTATAGAGGGACCCTAGGGCGCCCTATAGGAGAATAAACTAATAACCCTAAAGTAGGGAAGATATATTAGAGAAACAGGTAAAGAAAGCAGAAGAAGAATAGTGCTGCTTTAAGGCCTAGGCCTATATAGAGAAGGAAGGGAGACGTATAAGAGGCCAGTAAAGATAATAGCAAGAGAGAGAAAGGAGCTAAAGTAGAGCATAAAAGAACGCTAGGAAACTATCTACCGCAATATAATACTAGCTGGACTAACGCTAGAGAGGCGTATAGGAGTTAAAGGTATAGAGGCTAACTAAGGTAAGAGGAACCTAAGCCGTAGTATAGTTAACGCTATAGGGGGTAAATACTCTAGGGCTCTAAGAAGGCCTAACGAAGGCAGAAAATATAATAGCAATACTCTTAAGAATAGGAATAATAGGACTAAAAGACTGGCTCTACTAGGTAGGTGTCTTAGTAGGTAGCCCAAGATGTAAATATGGCTGGCTAAAATAGACACCAAAACATGTAATACTGTTATGCCCCTTACGCACTAACTAAGAAGTAATACTCTTAGTAGCTAGCACAGAGAACTATAGTATAATACACTACTCTTAATATAAAAAGGCCTTAAGGCGGTTACGCAGTAGCTTATTAGCTAAAATATACTAAACTAGTTCTAGGTTATAAAGGAAATAGTAATAAAGGGCGGGGGGGCAAGCAACGGGCGCCCCCTGAGGACTCTATAGTAGTAGAGTAAAGTTTACAATACTAGCGCGTCCGTAGGCTTGTTACGGCAGCAGTGGTTCCTAAGGAGGTCAAAAAGTAAGGTAGTAGAGCACTATAGGTAACTCGTAGGCGCCTTATAGGCGCCTTGTAGGCAAGTCCCAAAAGGCGGGGAGATAGATTACGGGGTTTTCTTAAATAGAGTTTTCTCCCCATATGTATATAAGGAGTAGTCCGCGTGGGCCCAATAGGGATCCGAATCGGACGTTAAGCAATAAATAATAATAATATTAGCTAAGGCTTTTTAGTCGATTTCCCCTTTTAGGGTTGTCAATAATAAGCTCTGATGTTGCTTATATAAGCATTACATAAGAACACCCTAGAAGAACCCTACGGCTTTACGCGGTATATTAGATGGTATCAGCTAGTGTATTAACTAGTATATCAGATAATATCAGCCAGTGTATTAGCTAGTGTATTAGGTAACGTATTAGAATACGAGACGGAACGTAGACGTTCTAGAACTAGGGTCTTCTAGGTATATAGAGACTTGATCCCCCGCAAATAGACATTATTAATTGCATTAAGTTTATCCACTTCACTTACTTTACTATATCATTTACCCTATTATCCTCCAACCTCCGCTTACCCAAATTAACAGGTTATAAGCCCGGCTGCTCTAACCTCAACAAAATCTTAATCAATTTTCGACTAAAATACCAAAATCTAACCTCGACTAAATATTAATTAATTATTAACCAATTTTTTGATTAAATCTAAACTAGATCTTAAGTTAATTTCATCTCTAGAATTTCATTTTAGTTAAATTTTAATTAAATCTCGTCTAAATCTTATCTAAATTTTATCTAAATCTTAATCGAATATTAATCGAATCTAAAGTATATTATTTAATCTATCTATTTATTTTTATTTTATTTATTTATTCAAATCCCATTATTCAATTTTATCTGTTTAAATCCTTTTCATCTGTTTAATTATATTATTCGATTTTATCTGTCCAATTCTATTATTTAATTCTATTTATCTATTCGAAGATAAAATATCTAATAAGATGTTAATTAAAAAGCTTATTGGTGTTAATTTGGGTAAGCGGAGGTCGGAGGACGACAGGGTGAACGATGTAGTGAAGTAAGTGAAGTGGATGAACTTGATACGATTGATGATGTCTATCTGCGGGGGATCGAGTCTCTATATACCTGGAAGACCCTAGTTCCGGAACGTCTACGTTCCGTCTCGTATTCTAATACGTTACCTAATACACTAGCTGATACACTGGCTGATACCATCTGATACACTAGTGTCAATGATGATCTCTGATGTTGCTTATGTAAGCGTTACATAAGAACACCCTGGAAGAACCCTACGGCTTTACGCGGTGTATCAGATGGTATCAGCTAGTGTATCAACTAGTGTATCAGCTAGTATATCAACTAGTGTATTAGCTAGTGTATCAACTAGTGTATTAGCTAGTGTATCAACTAGTGTATCAGCTAGTGTATCAACTAGTGTATCAGCTAGTGTATCAACTAGTGTATTAGATGGTATCAGCCAGTGTATCAGGTAACGTATCACCTTGTGTATCAGGTAACGTATCACCTAGTGTATCAGGTAATGTATCACCTAGTGTATCAGGTAACGTATCACCTAGTGTATCAGGTAACGTATCAGAATACGAGACGGAACGTAGACGTTCCGGAACTAGGGTCTTCCAGGTATATAGAGACTCGATCCCCCGTAGATAGCATCATTAATTGCATCAAGTTCATCCACTTCACTTACTTCACTACATCGTTCACCCTGTCGTCCTCCGACCTCCGCTTACGCAAATTAACAACTAGTTGATACACTAGCTGATATCATCTAATATACTAGTTGATACACTAGCTGATACTATCTAATACACCGCGTAAAGCCGTAGGGGGTTCTTCCAGGGTGTGCTTATGTAATGCTTAGATAAGCAACATTAGAGCTCATCATTGACAGCCTCAATAAAAACCATAGCCTATGGCCAAAACCCAGTGGGAAAAAGGTCCCATTAGGAAGGAAAAGAGTGTCTGCTGATTTTATTTATCGATTTTGTTTATCGATTTTATTTATCCATTGGTAGCAAGTTTATCTGCCTAACCAAATTCTTAAAAATAGGTCCACTTAGTGCTTTAGTAAGCATATCAGCTAGCTGTTCTTTCGTACTTATATGGCTTAGCTGTATTGTATTATTTGTTACGTGTTCTTGTATAAAGTGGTATTGTATATTAATATGCTTGGTCTTGGCATGATGTTCTGGATTATTCGCCAATTTAATTGCTAATAGGCTGTCTGTAAACAAATAGAATTTTTTTGGTTTTCTATATTAAGCTGTTTAATAACGCTTATTAAATATAGATATTCCTTTATAGCCTCTTTTAGGGCTATATATTCAGCTTTACAGCTAGATAAAGCAATTGTTTTTTATAATTGACTTGCCTAGCTTATAGGGCTTCTACCAAATAAGAAGTAGTATGCGCTTGTTACTTTTCGACCTATTATATCACACCCCTAATCTAAATCGTAGTAACCTAGAATATAAGGTTCTAATTATCCAGAATAGGTATTTCCTAAGGTAGGGGTGTAATTTAGGTATTTCCAAATTTGATTTAGTGCCTGGTAATATATTTTATTTAGATTTAACATAAATCTGTCAATGATGATCTCTGATGTTACTTATGTAAGCGTTACATAAGAACACCCTGGAAGAACCCTACGGCTTTACGCGGTGTATCAGATAGTATCAGCTAGTGTATCAACTAGTGTATTAGATGATATCAGCTAGTGTATCAACTAGTGTATCAGATGGTATCAGCTAGTGTATCAGCTAGTGTATCAGGTAACGTATTACCTAGTGTATTAGGTAACGTATCACCTAGTGTATCAGGTAATGTATCACCTAGTATATTAGGTAACGTATTACCTAGTATATTAGGTAACGTATTAGAATATAAGATAGAACGTAGACGTTCCGGAACTAGGGTCTTCTAGGTATATAGAGACTCGATCCCCCGCAGATAGACATCATCAATTGCATCCACTTCACTTACTTCACTACATCGTTCACCCTGTCGTCCTCCGACCTCCGCTT
>Ga0307515_10009099_pt1 | contig 19268 bp, 5 predicted proteins | sample 17_EM_MG_FD_194513 | JGI IMG/M metagenome (GOLD analysis project Ga0307515, IMG submission 194513) | Populus trichocarpa ectomycorrhiza microbial communities from riparian zone in the Pacific Northwest, United States - 17_EM | ecosystem: Host-associated > Plants > Roots > Unclassified | place...
TCTTTGTAATTTTCTTTCATTCCTGAACTTGTAATTTTTCTTAATGGCCATCTTAATTCTAAATGGCAAGTACTGTAATAAAATTCCTTCGATTGTTATTAAAGAAAAAGGAAGTATTTTGTGTAGGAAAAAAAATTAAATCAAGGAATATATTAAATTAAATCAAGGAATATATTTAATATTGGTCAAGAAGCATTACTTTTACAATGCAAGAACGTATTAATCAGGTTTGATAAACTATAGAGACTGCGTTATAATTTATTCCCTAGACAAAGATACCCATCAATAGATTAACAGGATTTTATGCATTAAATTATTCAATTTATATGTAATGTAAGAATAAGACTAGGAAATTGTTTCATTCTCAAAAGATCAATTACACCTCCATATATAATACAAAAAAGAAGAAGAAAAAAGTAATGGAATGGAATGCATTTGGAGTATAATAAGCGTGCAATCCTCCTAACGGCGCTAGGTTCTTGAAAAACATACATGAAAGCATTTCCCAATATTGTATCTTCTCAATCAAATCAATCTCTGATCTAAAGAAAGCACATATATTCACTTCAGATCAGTACTATTTGAAGTAGGTATATAAGGAAGAAAAGAAGTATTAATTACCTAAAAAGTCAGGAAGGTAAGATTATTAAAGCACACGTACAGTGAGACAGACTTCTCAAGGCTCTTGTCTAAAGAACATGGAAGGGACAATGTCTTGCAAAAGTCCATAGTCGGGAACTTGATTAACGTTTTGTGGATATTCCCCCAAATTCTTGTTGCTTGTGGCAGCAGGCATTTGAACAAGATTATATCCTTGAAGATGAGCTGGGAAGCGCCTAGGCCCAGTTGCCAGGGGTGCAGGTGTTAGCATAGAGTGTGAAAACATGGCCGAAGCACTTCCTCTAATTGTTGTTGGAATTGGATGATTATGTTGGCCCTCGTACGTTGTAATCACAATTGATGGATCCTGGAATGACCTTTCTACACGTTTCTTCACAGTGCATTTCTGAGTAGTGCACCGGTAATAGCTCCTGATACAATTATAATAAAACGGAAACAATTAATATTTATTCTGAATTTGATCTGGAACTCGCTTAAATTTGTGACGATTTAGAGATTCAGGCAATCATGTATAGCTAGCTAGCTGTGATGCTCTTGGAATTCAGTTAACACATGAACACAGCAGAATCAAACATATACACAAATGTAAACTTGTTGTCTATTACCAATCCTTTTTCATCTTATGAAATTGAAGATATAAAAGAAAATATGAAGGGACGAAACAAGCAGTGTCATCTTTGTTCGTCTTTGACCTTAATTTTGGCAATCATCAATAAGAGCAAAAGCATTTTGTCAGTGCCAAATATTTAGTATGTTTCGGTTAACTTGCTGTGCTTTGGGTGTTAGAATTAGAGGCATACCTTGGATATGGACTGTTCCTGACAGCCTTCTGTCCATATTTTCTCCATCTATATCCATCTTCGAGATGGTCAACCTCGCTCTTGGTCATGAAGGCAAATCGTGGCTCTTTTTTCCTTTGCTCAGCTTTCTTCTTTGCCTTGCTGATGACATATATAGTTTTCACAATAAGAGTTACACCATCTCTATTTAAAGAATATTGTCAAGATTAATTAAGAAAGAATAATTACATGACGAAAAACCTACTCTTTCTTATCAGAGCATTCTCCACCATCCTCTGGCCTTGAAGGTTGCGTCTCTTTCTTGGTCTTTCCTGAGTCTTCATCACCACCAGCCTCACTTGAAGAAAAAGAGAGTGAAGAATTAGGGGTGGCTGGAATATGATCGGTGCTATTACCGCAACCTAAAACTCCAGCTTCCATTGGCTTCGAATTGCCTTCTATGGAAGAAAATACTTCAGATGAAGAAGGCGACAAGCCAAAGGCTTTTGCAAGTGAATTAAAGTCCAGGGATCCATGCAAGTACTCACTAAAGCTCATGTATGGAGAAGGATCAAACCCTTGTCCGGGACTGTTATAAGTTGATGAATCAAGAATGGAAAGAGGCTTGACACCAAGGTGATCCTCTTGGAAAGGAGTGTGGCTGTAGAGGTCTCTATGTTCATTAGACATGAAGAAGATGAAGTGATCAAGAAGAAGGGGTTTGGTGCTTAGGTTTTTGCTGTGCGTTGAGACTTTTAGCTTGTCTCCTTTATATGTTCATTTACTTATTCGAGTTCCTACTATATAAAAGAGTGTGAGTTTGAATGATTCCTTGCCGATACCTCTCTACAAAGAATAGTTGACAAGCAACCAGCTCCAATGAGAAAGGCAAGAGGTGCCTTCTCATATGGAAACATTTTCCATCCTGCATATCCGTAGAGTCCATATTCCTAGTCTACCTTCACGGCTCCTTAAATACGTATTATACTCTAATCGTTTTCAGGGAAAAAAAAAAAAAAAGACCGATCGAGGTCTTCAAAGGTTTTTCAACAATAATATTAAATTTCTAATCATTTAAATTGGATGCCATTGGTGCATTATGACCAAGCTATGTATTTAGTAATTAATGTTCATCTGATTTATTAAGAAAGTACTAATCAAAAAATGAATAAGGTTAATTATTTATCATGCATGGTGTAATCTTCTTAATTAAAACCGCTTCCTCATGGGGACCCTTTGTCATCATCTTCTCCGAGGGACAATCTTTTTACATGTATCTATATTTATACAAGGAGGAACTCAAGCTTTTATTCTTTATTCTTTATTAGTTATTGCTTGATATTAAGGTTTTCAATTCCATTTTGATAGATGTTTTGTTTTTTCAATTGGAATGAAATGTTTCAGTTTCGGAGTGTTTCGGCGTGCCGTTTCGGGGTTGTACTGTTTATATATATATATATTCAACAAACATAATTTAAATTTAAGAGAAATTAATTATAAATTATACAATACAAACACAATGTCAAACAAATATAATTTCAAAATTTAAAATATTTCTAAATAGTCAAGATTAAATAGATATTTAATTTAAAGTAATTCAACTTTTCAAGACCGGAACGGAACATATGGAATGAAACCGAAACATTCCAGCCGGAATTTAGCCGAAAAATCTGGAACAGACCGAGATTTGAAATGAGATGAAAATTGTTTCGTTTTGTTTTATTTTTTGAATTGATATGAAATGTTTCGGCCATTCTGAACGAAATGGATTGGAATTGACAACCTTGCTTGATATATAAAACTCCAATTATTTTAACTTGGCTGGTGGTTTGATTAAAAAAAATGGAAATTGGAGTTTTAATCTTTCTTCTTCTTCTTCTTTTACAAAGTTTGTAATAATCCATTTTGACTCTACATTTTCAAACATATTTTAAAGAAAATTAAAGAATTGAGAAAGTAAAAAAAAAAGGAAGGGGCGGAATTCCGACAAATAAAGAAATAGAGAGCAAAATAAATAATAAGAGTTTAAACCTCTTTAAAAAACAACTATGAGATAAAGAGATAAAAAAATATATATATAAGAAGAAGATAAGGGGATAAGTGATAAGAATAAGCAAAAAAAAAAAAAAAGTAGAGAAGAGCCTATAAATAAGGGACTGAAGTGAAACCAAGTTGCTTAGGGACCAAGCAATTGAAAGGAAGAGAAAAAAAAAATACTTGGCCTATAAATAGTAAAAAATCTTGGCCAAAGGGGAGGAATAAAAATTAATTTAGGAGAGCCACTAGAAAAAAAATAGACTAGAAATACAAAAAAAAAGGGCCCATTTTCTCCACACGCAAAAGGAAACCTAGCCCAAAAATCTCTACTTTACCATCCCTCTCACAAAAAGATTCCACAACTCTATTTCTCTACATACCAAGCTGCCACCTACCTTAAGAAAAGCTAAGACAACAACTGCTTCTCTTCCCACCAACCTTTTTCCTCTCTTTCAAAAACTAAAAAAACCATTGCATCATCTCTTCCCTTCTCGCTGTCAAGAAATAACTCACATCAACAATCAATGACACCAACCACCAAGCACCTGTCATCACAACACCAGGCAACATCGTGCCATCACCCACCATCGATCATAGAAATGATAGAGCCAACAACCTCCTATAAAGAAAACGACCCAAACCACTGTAATAAAGCCTCTAATGTCTTCAAATGATTATATTGGTTATTCATTAAAGGAAAAGTTAAAGTTGCTTTATGGCCTCTATTAAGAGAATATTAATCTTTAAGATGAAAATATGATTTGTGGCAATATTATATGTCATTCTTTTACCAAGATAGTGAACCAAAAATGAGAAAATAATGAGGCTAATGACTGGCAGTGAACCTTGACCCTTTCTACAAATTGAAACGTGAGATAGCAAAAAGATGAAGGAGTATCATGAGATTGACAATGAAAGGAATGTCATGATTATATGCCAATGATTGATAAGAATGGAACTTCTTGAACCATTGATTGAATCATGTGAAAATTCCTGTTGAAAAGAGTGGCATGATTATATGCCAATGTTTGACCTTGAATGATAACATTGAAAGTTTTTTTTATTGATGAAAAGTCCTATAAAGAGGTGAGGGATGGTTATATGCCACTACTTGATTTTGATTAATGGAAATGATAACATTGAAAGTTTTTAATTGATGAAAAGTCCTATAAAGAGGTGAGGCATGGTTATATACCACTATTTGATTTTGATTAATGGAAATTTCTTAGAAAAGGTGAAGCATGGTTATATGCCATTGTTTGATTATGATTAATGGAAATGAAGTTTCATGTCCAATTTTAGGAAACATGACTTTTTAATGAAATGTATGGCATGGTTATATGTCATTACAAATATAACAAATGAAAGAGAGAAGTGAATAATTGATGGTGATCATAGGTCTTTGAAACTTCCAAACACCTTTTAAGCCTATAAATTTCCCTTTCTTTCATAGTCATGAACCATAGCCTGCATTACGTGCTTTTAAAAGCTCTTTTTAATTAAGTACGCGATTTCAACCAATAAATGACACTCTCAAAACATGAAGAGCTTTTCCATAAGGGTCATGGCTTCATGAACTAAGCTACTATTTATTATATATGCTAGTACAATGGATGCTCAAAAGAGACAATCTTTCTTGATAAAGTCTCGAGTCTTAACTCGAGCCTCTTGCTATTAAAATCAATATAAGGTCGCCTCCTCATGTATCATCAAATGACATGCCCAAAATGAGAGATTAAAATTGACACAAAGAACCATATAAGAGCTAAACAAATTATTTTAATCTTACAACAAGTCAATTTTTGTTTTTAAAATACAAGATAATCAAAGAACTGCATGTATTGAATGACGTGTGTTGGATCTTTGACCAAAGAAGCTTAATTTTCAAAATACTTTCAAAACTAATATCTCTATAATTTCATTGCAATAATTAGACTTGAATGGACATGATCCTTGAAATTTGCGAGTTGATTCCAGAATAAGAAAGATTTTTTTAAAAAAAGAACATCAACCAAGTTTGCAAAGTCCTTGGCATAAATGACATTAACACTTCTTATAAGTCGTCCTTTTAAAGTTGAGTATCTGAGGGGCAATGTAGTGGACCCTAAAAAGGAAAACAAACAATATTCAAATTAGCTAAGGGCAAAGAAACATATAATCAAATGATGATTCATTGAAACCCATCAAAGCTATGATTAGCATTTGTCAATGACAAATGCCTGTGATGATAGGAAGAAGAATAGACACAATTATTTCAACTGAGGGGAATGTTGCCTAAGAAGTCTATGGATTACTCGATGAACTCCAACAATAGTTAAGAGTAACATTGCACTTGAGGGGTATCTTCATATCTGAAAGCTTGGTTTATCCTTTGAAATATGGTTATGGATCTTGAAAGATGTTATCATGTAGGTGCATTTAGATAAGTATTGAAAGGATACACGCTACCTAGACTGACCAAGGACAATATGCTTTGAAGCCCATTGATTCAAGGTGCATTTCATCACATGCATGTGGGTGATAAAAGCAAAATCATTTATGATAATAATGTATTTCTTTCCATGATTGAGTCTAGATGATTACAAAGCTTTGAAATGAGGGAGGATCTCTAAAGATAGATTTGGTCTAAATGGATGAACCTAGTTGTACCAGTTAAAGAGATGTTAAAGATCACTAACAAAGGATGATTGTAATGATTTTCTTCAAGAATATAGGAAATGTTGTCATATTAGGGAAATATGGCCTAATTGAAGGACAACTCCATGGCTATATAAGTACATGTAATGGTTGCTAAAAATGTGTAAAAGTTTTTTGATAAGATTAGACGGGCTGAAAGCTATTTATTGTGAAGAACATTAGGCATACAATGATGAGCATTTACTTCAAGCAATGGGATACATGGCTAGATGACTTGACAATTCCAAGAAGGTTGAGGATAACATATGCTTGAAGAATATGGTTCAACTAGAGGCAACATCATGACTGATTTGCAATCTAAAATGAGGTCGGCATTAGAAAACCTTTTAATAATTATTGGCAGAATGCACACAACTAATTAGGGGGCAGTTTTTAAAATAATCCAATAAGTTGAATGATATGTTAAACTCTTCATGATGAAGTAAGCAACATCATATTTGGGGGGCTTGGTCAGGTTTGATAAACAATAGGAGCAGTAATCACGGTGGATAGTCCAGAAAAAGCACTTACATTCGAGCAGAGGATTGACATATTATAAACTTGAATGAGCTAGTGAATTAGAGGATTAATAAGGCTTTAAATAGCAAGCCAACTCACCTTATGACTATGGAGCATCAAAGAGGAGGGGCCTATATTTCAAACCAGGTAAGGATACATGCATGTCATCTAACTCTTAAGCATTGCATAAATGTTTTTGAAATTTTTACAGGAAAATCCACAATGAAATTAATTGAAAAATAATTAATGATAGCAAGGGGTCTCAGTTTTAACCCTGCAATCAAGAAGAGGATGAGAGAAATCTTGCCATCAGGAACTTCTCAGTTCTTTGGCATCGAAGAATGTAAAAATGCTTAAACCACGTGATTAAAAGTATCAGATGGCAACCTTATAATCAAAGCTTTTTAGATTTAATCAAGATGCCTTTGGACAGTTCTAGGGAATCACCAAATTGAGATTTCAAGTTAACTAAGCTAAAAACATAAGTCACTAAGATAACAGAACTCTGCCAAAAAAGAGTTGTACATGAGAATAGTTTGAGAATACGGTTCTCCTAGAAGACAAAGATTTTGGTTCTAGTTAAAGGGATCGCCAAATTAGGATCTCAGGTTAGCCGAGTTAAGTATGAAGATTTTGGTTCTAGTTAAAGATGATCGTCAGATTGAGATCTCAGGTTAACCAGGTTGAAGACAAAGAGTTTGGGTTCTAATTAAAAGGAATCACCAGATTGAGATTTCAAGTTAACCGAGTTGTGAAACCAAAGTTCTAGTTGAAGGGAATTGTTAAGATGCATGAGTTCAGGTCAACTGAATTGAAAAAAAAAAGGAACCCAAGATGATAGAATTCATTCCTGATTAGGATAACATTCTCCACAACTTAAATACTCACAAAAGGAGAATGCTACAAAGGCAGCTTGACACTTAAGATTTGAAAATAACTTGCACGAACTTGCTTGAGTAAACTTGGAGTATGAGTCAACAAGAGAGACCACCTTATAAATTACAACCCTTAGCAATAAAAAAAAAAAGAGATTGTGAAGAAAAAGGGATGCATATGGTTTAACCTCAACTTTGAAATAATGTTGTTGCAGGATTCATTGATCAAGAGGAAAGGTAGTGAGATCTGGATGGGTGAACGAAAGCTGAGAAATGACAAAAACATCACACTCATAAGGTATGGATAACTAAGACCATAATACAACGCATTTGTTTTAAGAGTTTACCCTTGAAGGATATTTTTATTTTGAAAATCTGTTTTAGAAAAGTTTTAGAAGGATCCAATGTAAATCCTAGTATTTGGAATTTGAAAAAGGTAGGTCGCTTGTGAAAGTATGCCAACTTTTAAATTTCAAAATGATCAGGTCACCCGTGAAAATAGACCAATTTTAGGGAAGCATGGACGCTTGCTAAAGTTCTTTTTGGAATTTAAAAAAGGTAGGTTGCCTGTGAAAATAGACCACCTTTTGAATTTCAAAATGGGCAAGTCGCCTGTGAAAATTGACTAATTTCAGGGAAGCATGGACACTAGTTAAAGTTCTTTTTGGAATTTGAAAAAGGCAGATCGCCCATGAAAATAAACCAATTTCAGGGAAGCAAGGACACCTGCTGGAGTTCTTTTTTTTTAATTTGAAAAGGACATGTCGCTCGTGAAAATATGCAAACTTTTGAATTTCAAAATGGACAGATTGCCTATGAAAAAGACCAATTTCAGGGAAGCATGAACGCTTGTTGGAGTTCTGTTTTGAATTTGAAAAGGATAGGTCTCCCATGAAAGTAGGCCAATTTTTGAATTTCAAAATGGGCAGGTCCTCCTGTGAAAATAGACTAATTTCAGGGAAGCATGGATGTTTGCTAAAGTTCTTTTTGGAATTTAAAAAGGACAGGTCGCCCATGAAAATTGGCAAACTTTTGAATTTCAAAATGGGCAGGTTGCCTATGAAAATAGACCAATTTCAGGGAAGCAAGGACACTTGCTAGAGTTCTTTTTTGAATTTGAAAAGAACATATCGCCCGTGAAAATAGATCATTTTTTGAATTTCAAAATGGATAGGTCACCTGTGAAAATAGATCAATTTCAGGGAAGTATGAACGCTTGCTGACGTTTTTTTTGAAATTTGAAAAGGGTAGGTCTCCCATGAAAATAGGTCAACTTTTGAATTTCAAAATGGGCAGGTTTTCCTGTGAAGATAGACCAATTTCAGGGAAGCATGGATGTTTGCCGAAGTTCTTTTTGGAATTTCAAAAGGGGCAGGTCACCCATAAAAATAGGTCAATCTTTAAATGTCAAAACGGGTATGTCGCCTATGAAAACAAACCAATTTTTTATAAAAAATGGTAGTTCACTCGTGAAATTAGAACAATATTTTTAAAAGGGACAGGTCACCCATGATAATGAGACCATTTTCTTAAAAAAAAATTGTCCTTGGAATTCTAAGATGGGTGGGACACCTAGCAAGACAACTAGATTGGGATCTCAAGTTGACTAAGGTGAATGCAAGATTTTGGTTCTAGTTATAGGGGATTGTCATATTGGAATCTCAGGTTGATCGAGCTAAAGGCAAGATTTTGGTTCTAGTTAAAGGGAATCGCTAGATTGAGGTCTCAGGTTGACCTTGCTGAAGACAAAGATTTTGGTTTTGATTTAAGGGGATCGCCAGATTGGGGTCTTAGGTTGACCGAGCTAAAGACAAATATTTTGGTTCTAGTTAAAGGGGGTCGCTAGATTGGGGTCTCAGGTTGACCGAACTGAAGATAAAGATTTTGGTGCTGGTTAAAGAGGATCGTCAGATTGGGATATCAGCTTGGCCGAGTTGAAGGTATAGAGATTGGGTTCTACTTAAACGGAATCGTCATATTGGGATTTTAGGTTAACCGAGTTGTGAAACAAAAATTCTAGTTGAAGGGAATCATTGAGATGTATGATTTTATGTCAACTGAACTAAAAACAAAAGTCATCAAAATGAGAGGATTTATTTCCCAATAGAAACATTTGAATCATCATTGTGAAGACAGAGTCTCAGGCCAATTGAGATAAAGTTTTAAGAAGATTATGTTTGAAGAACAGCCTGCTTGTCTTTACAAATTTACTACCCAAAACCCTTAATAAGTCTTTACTCTGTAAGTATTGTAAAGAAAAGGCATCTGTAACAAACCAATTTTTGACCTTTTTTTTTTGAAAAAAACCAACAAATTAAAAAAAAAACAACAGAAACCCAAAATAATATATTCTTGAAATATTTGCATTATTTTCAGTGTCTTTTCCAAAGAATTTAATTTTTAAAAAAAATCTACTTTCAACGCATTCAGTTGTTAACATGCTTTTTGAGTCAATATTGATATTGCTTCTTTTTAAAAAAATTCAAAATATATATATAAAAAAGAGAAAAATTAAAATATAATAAATGAGAAAGGGGACCAAAAGTGAAAATAAAGAAAATAAAGGACTAAAGAAAATTTAGATTGCTTTGGGACTAAGCAATTGAGGGGAAGAAAACAAAATTTTTTACCTATAAATAGATGGTTATACATACACAAACAAAAAAGGGAGGAATTTTAAGGGAGACCATTACAAAAGAAAAACTACTAGAAATAATAAAAAGGACAAGGAAAAAACCCCCACATATTCTTTCATCCTCTTCCACACACACCAACACCTCTCAAACACAAAAAAAAAACCCTAATAGCACTATCACTTTTTTTTTTCTTGAGAGATCAGCCGCCGCCCACAGGCTAAAAAAGAACAACCCATACCAGCAACCCTCTCCATCATTTCCCAAACACTCGGTGAAAAAAAAAACCAAAAATAAAAGACATGTCATGCCCACCTTAGCCTTCATTCTTCCACAAGTCATGACTAACACACACAACAGCTTCATTCTATGACCCTCTTTTTTTTTCTCTCCCCACGTCGCTAGTAGAGGAGCAGTAGAAGAACAAAAGCTCAAAAACACTAGCCACACAAAATTGGTGTCCTCTCTACCATCTCCTTCAATAACCCACGGCTGCCAACCTCTATTGTCAGCTACTAACAACCCTAAAATCCTTTAAAATATCATTCCTATCAAAACTTGTATAACAGCAACCCAAGCTCCATCGTGACCAACTTCTCTCCTATAAAGCACCCACCTCATTCTCTAATTCCCACAAGTTATGGCCAACATTTTACCATTTCCCTCTCACTATCAAGGCTTGTTGTCCATAACCATTGTGACCCTCAACTGTCCTCCACAAATGACAACACCTTCCTCACAAGCACCACCATCACAAGTGCCCAACCATGACAACAATTAATTACCCCACAACACCGTCAACCACCAGGACAACGACAACAACTCAAGAACCAAAACCCTATACTAGCCCCTTCTATCTCTTCATCCAACCCTAGCAACCGACAACTGTTGTGATGTCATGGTCACACAAATTAATTACCATGAGGAAGCAAAGGATCGATCCCACGAGGAAGATCTAGTTCAGGTCTTTATGCTTGATGATTCAAAGTTGGGTAGGTTTTAAGGTTATCTAGGTTATGCTATGGTAAACATAATAAAATAATCAAGCTAAATTAAATAAATCCAAAACATCCACCTATATAAATCAAAATTAATCATTGAAATGATATATCAATTTATGTTCTGAATATCTATCTTTCTTTAACTATAGTCAGTTAACCGATCCGCAGTGTAGCTAACCTTAACCATTAAACAACCATAGTATCCACATTAGTAATTTAATTCAATTGCAGTCTTAAGAACTATATAGGTTGATAAATCTAAACAACATAACTGTCTGAAGTCTATGTTCTATTTAATTAAATGTTTTCTCTAAGATTAACAACATAGATCTGCCATAATTATTAAACTTAGTTGTTTTGTAAGTTTAAATATCACAACTCTGATTTTGATAGCAAACTTAGCAATAGATAGGTTTAGAATAATAACTTAGAGTCCGCTCTAACAATCAAACTAAACAATGATAGGAAATAAGCATCAGAAAACATTTATATTCACCATATAAACTGAAAAGAAAAGATAGAATAGATCTCACAGTTTTTGAAATCCGAAGGTTTCTGTATCCTTTCAATCAAGAAAAATAACTTAGCTTTGCATGTCTACCGAAAAACTAATAAAGAGAAAAGATGAAAATATAATTTCGGGTATAGGAGAAAAGGGTGAAAGTTTTCTTCTTCTTTCTGGCCGCCCCCTTCTCTTTCTTTTTCTCATTATTTTTATTTGATAGGAAACCCTAATCCCTCCAATCCATTTGTATCCTCTAAAAAATAAAAATAGTCCTTTCCATAGTAGACAATCTACATTTAAGTAGTACAATAACTATTTTCCTAAAAAGAAGAAAAAATAGTCTTGGATAAAATCTTCAAGCTTTGACTTTGAACTTAGATAAGTTAACTCACTACTAGAAAATTGATAAATACAAACGGAAATACTGAGGGAATATTTTTCTTGGTAAATTTCCGACGGATTTTACTGACGAAAATATACCCTCAGTATATACCGAGGGAATTACAGCGGGAAAAAAATTTAAACAAAGCAAAAAAAAAACGATGACGTGTTATTTTTTGCTAATGAAATTACTGACGGAATAAATTCCATCGGTAAAATTCGTTGGTAATTCCGTTGATAAAATGTTAACACTGTTCATCATGTCAATTACAGACGAAATCACCAACGAAAAATTCCGTCGGTATTTTCCAGAGAGCTCTGGAAATGTTCACTCCCTAATTGCACTGTTAATTACTGTTTTTTAAAGACAAAATCACCGATGGATTAAAAAGTCGTCAGTGTTATTTGGCGGGTTTCTAAAAATTTCGATTAAATTGAAAATTTAAATTAAATATTACAGACGAAATCACCGACAGATTGAAAAGTTGTTGGTGATATTTGGCGGTTTCTGAAAAAAAATTATTAAATTGAAAATTTAAATTAAATATTACCAACGAAATCACCAACAGAATATTTAAAAATATTAATATTTAATTATCCACCGGTAAAACCATCGACAAAACACCCCAATAAAAAGTCTGGAATACCCAATTTCACAACAAACAAGGCTCCTTTCTTCTTCTTCTTCTTTCCCATATGTAAAAAACATCAATATCCATTTCTTTCTCTTCTCTCCTCAACTCCTTCTCTTCTCCTCCATGCTCAAGTATGTATTTTTCTCCTTCTTTTTTCTTCTTAGTTTTTTTTAATTAATATATTTTATGATTTTTTTTCTCTTATTAGCTTCACTTGCAACTACATTAAGGTAAAAAAAAAATTCTTCTTTTTTCATGTTTTTGTTTTCACTATATTTGTTTTTTGTTTTTAATTCTTTTTGTTCTTAATAAGTGTATGAATGTTGCTGTAGGATTATTTTTTTCCATATGAGATCAATTTTTAGTTGATTTATTTATAGTATTTTTAAATTTTTAGCAATTGCAACTTTATTTTTTTCATATGAATTTTTTTAGTTGAATTTTTTTTTCTTGTTATTTATTTGTTGCAAATTTGTTTGAGCTTTTTTCTTTTTCTTTTTTTTCAAGTGTTTTGAGTATTATAGAGTGTTGATTTATATTAATTTAATTATTTTATAGTTTTGTAAAATAGATTTTTTTTTAATATTTTTAAATAATTACCGACGAAAGTACATACGGACCTTCCGAGAGAAATACCGACGGAATGAAGCGGATAATTTTTTTTTTGCATGCCTTTTCCATCGGTAAAATAATTTGTTTATTACCAACGGACTTATCGACGGACAAAAAATTACTGACGAAGGATTCATCGACGGAGTAATTTCATCGGTAATTTTGTTGGTAAATGAATTACCAACGGAATAATAGTGCAAATACCGACAGAAAATTCCGTCGGTAAATATAAAGATTGTGGTAGTGACTTGCCCAAATAAAGACCTTTTTCCATACGAAGAAACAATTTCCATGTTGGTTTGAATGTTTTGGAAGTAAGTTGGACTTGTTTATTCACAAAACCTGTCTGCTAGTGGAATTTATAAGTTGTTTTAGAAAACTCATATCTCTCTCATATGAGCTCCTTTTCTGCTGAAATTATGTAGGTTGATAAGTCATTGAGTCAGGAATCCAAACAAAATGAGTTTGCATCAAATGGACTTCTTTAACTCAAGATATTCAAGTCGGAATTATCAAAGGTCAAAACTGGCAGAATGCGAGACTTGTCTTTGAAGGCTGCAATTTCCATCCCTTTTCTTTTATGTTTTTCTTGACATATATATATATATATATATATATATATATATATAAAGTTATGGTTGTTAGCTTTCTAATGCCACTGGAATAACTTCATTTTGACCTCTACAACCCAAGTTTTACATAAAACATCGATTAGAGGTCAAATCTGCTAATATTTGACACGGGTTGAAACTGATCTGAATTTTATCTCCAATTTACTCCTTTTTGAATCTTACATCGGAAAGTACCTTCAAAACATAAAACAAAGATTATCAAGAAATTTTATATAAAAACATGGATAAAATACTAGGTAAATATGGGTAAAACTATCGAATAATATGATTGCATCAACAACCCCACACACAACACCAAAATAACCCGTCATAGCCACTAAGAACAACCACCACGCCCAACCTTTTTTTTGTTGTCTGCCACAATGCCAAAAAAAAGGAGTATCAAACAAAACAACAATTACTCCTCAATGTAACCCATAACTGCCTAACCATGCATCACCAATCAACTCCACTCCCACCAAACCACCCCTGCAACCACCCTTCTTCTCTGAAAACCAACAGCTTACAACAGCTAGTGGGTATACAAGCACTTGGTAAAAAAAGAACAAACCAAGAGAGAAGAGGATTTAAACACCAAGGAGGACCAAACCTTTTAATCAAGCAAATCTCCTTCATCAAACGTCTGTTTGCCTCAACGCTAGTATAGGAGCAAAGAGGAGACCAGGATGCTTCAAATCCAGCAACTCACCCTCATTTAGTAGCGGCGTCGCATGGATCCATGTGTTGGCAATGGTGGTGGCACGTGGGACTCACGTGTAGTCACTGTTCCTATGCTTCTAGTGTTGATTACAGTATACCCTGATATTTCAAATGATTTGGAAGGTCGATCTATAAACTTAAATCATTTTTAGACAAATTTCTATAACATTGTGAAATTTGGGACAAATTGTTTATTATTGTGTATATTTTTGGATTGTTTGGACATTTTTTAATTGGAATTCATGTGTGCTTTTTGTTCAATAATTTGCATTGAATTAAGAGTTTATTTTTTGGGTTGTGATTGCTTTTTAGACATTAAATGTTGGTTCATGATTTATGTTTAGGTATGTGTTGATTTATTTGAATTAGCATGAAGTTTGAATGAAATTCGTGAAATTAATAAAATTTGTGTGGATATTTAGTGTTTTTTGGTTTTGAGTTAATGAACGATAATTTATTTTGAATTGATATCATGGTTAAAATAGTCTTGATAAAATATTTTATTTGCGTCTTACCAAACATAGTCTTCATACAATTTTTAAATAAATTTTTAATTTTTGGAAGATTATTTTGCAATTATTTTTTAATTCCCCACTTTTTTCTACCCTCACATGCTTAATATTTGGAGTTGTGAGCTATACGTGAGGCACTTTTTCGGTATTAGGTGAATCGGTTCCCTTCCACAAAACAACAACAAAAAAATCTTTCTTTTAAAAATATGGTTTTTATTTTAAATAGCGTATGGCCAAAAATCCTAAAAGTCATTTGACCATTATATCAAAATCTAAAATATTCTGGCATTTTAAAAAAAATATTGCATGGATTTTACAATAAATTTGTAAAATTTCAAAGGATTTTAACCAATATATCAATAACCCTAAAAAAATTAATTACTAAAAATTAATGGTCAATATTCTGGTATAAATATTGGACCTACAAGTAGGCTGATATTTAAATATCAAGAGTTGACTAGAAAATTCTCAGAATTATTTTAAATATTTACTAATTTTAATTGAGAATACTTTTCATCACGATATACAAGTTTTGGAAAACATTTTCTCCTTCCAAGATGGGTGAACCCTATCATGACACCTACATGGATTCTTCCTATAAAAATTTATCTTGGCATACGAACCCATAATAATTCAAAATATCAGATTTATTCATGAGAGTAAATATTTATTCTAGGCCATAGACAGACCATCAGTTAGGAAAACATTAAAACCTTTAAACCATATATTTATACCACACAATGCAGTTTACCTCAGGGAAGGTGCGTTAAGGGTATCAATACCTTTTCTGAACACAATCAGTCGCTTACCCTTTGAAATTTATGATAAGGCCAGTACACCCGGATCTTCTAGTGACCTTGAACCAAACAATAAGGTGGCGACTCCTCGATCCTGATGTCTCATTATGTCGCGCGCCCACGTGCAACACAATAAATCATTATTCTACCAATAAAGTCACATTCAATGTGACAACATTTTATTTTATAAAATATATATATATATATATATATATATATATATTATTTGATCTTTATTTGTAAATATGTATTATATCAATGTATATAAATGTTTTTTTAGATTTTTTTTATGTGTGCTAGGATATATTAAGCCATCATTGCGTGTGAATATAGGCTCGATCAATGTGATATTGCAAAGGCCCAATGTGAGTGGTGGCCTCCAAGCCTATTTTAGGTATAATTAAATAAATAGTCCAAAGCTAAATTTATATTTGCCATACCCTTGGGTCCAATGCCTATATTTTAAAAGTAAGGATGAGGCATCATTGTTAGGCTTAGTTCCCAAATCATTATCTTAGGTTTTAGTGGTCTTTTGCCTTTCATAAAAATTCATATATTACTTTAGGAAAACTGTAGCAATGGCATAATAGGTATATTTTTCATCAAACACAAGTAACAATACAACTTACCTTAGATAGGATACATGCGGTGATAGTTATATTTTTTATTACATAATCAACCTCTTACCCAAAACTCTAAAGACCATTTATGGTTTCTAGTTATCATAAAACTAGGTGGCAACTCTTATTTTCAATTTTATCTTAAATCAAGCTCATTGAGATGCCTTTTGTGATGGAATGACAACTTTGTTGGGGATCCATAGTACCGTCTAGGATTTATTTACTTGTTTGGAAAATGATGTGTTTGTTGTGCCTTATAGGATTGATTATATTGTGTGATTTGTTATATTTGATGGTTTTTGAGCTCTTTGTTAGTTTTTATTTTTATTTTTATATATTTTGTTATTATGCATATGTGGATTGGATATGGACTTACGCCCCTACACAAACTATACAACACCGTTGTTTACACACACATTGTCTTAGGTTAGCATGAAGAATTAATGGTGTTTTAATATGGCTTCGCCTTGGACTTAGACTTATAAAACCTTGGATTCTTGTCAAAAGATTACTAGGTTATGACTAGTTACTGATGTGGATTTTCCTAGTCTATATACTCTTTGCGCCTTGTAGGCCTCTAAATGGACTTTTAAGGTTTGTTTACCAACTTTCCTACATGTAATGGATAAAACCTTTGAGACCATAGGGTAGTCAACCTACCTACATGTAATGACTATAACCTTCTCCTAGGATGTACATAAACCCCTAGAAATTTAAAATTTCATGAAAGTTTATAACAAAAGAAAATACATAAAATAAATAATATGAATTTGGAAATAAAGTGTTCTAAAGGATATTGAAAGAATATAGATAATTTTGGATTAAATTCAATATGAAGTTACATCAGGAGCCAAGAGATTTACTTAAGAAACATAACTAGTGACAGAACCATAAATAAAGAAAAAGCATTAGCTCTCTTTTATTAGGGAGGACATCAACCAAGAAAAAAGAAAAAAAAGATTCTTTTCTTCTTGTTTTGTTCTTCCACCTAAAATTGCTTAAGAAAAATAGTTTTTCGGATAACATAATTGGGTGATTGGGTTTTAAAAACTTAAATATTATATTCGGGGTGAGAATTAAGTGGGAGAAAAGTGAACTTCGTGTAAGAAAGAAAGATTTTAAGGGGAAAAAGGACAAGGGTTGGGTGGAATTTAACCAGGGAAGTATTCAAAGTTTAAATAAGCAACAAGTAAAGAGTTTTAAACCCATGTATCTAAGTTGGAGTGAAGTTTAAATGATTTTGATCAAAATCCCAAATCTTTAAGCTAGGGTTCATTGTTGAAATTTAGGGAACTACAAAATTGATTGGAATTGAATTAAAGAAGGAATCATGGTGGCAAGGGGTTTCTATGGCCGACCAAATGGTGTAGTATTAGGGCATTTGTGTAATTGGCCAAAACTCTTATTAATTAAATGTAATTAATGTGTATTATTATAGTGATGATGGGTAATTTATGTGGTTAAGGTGTTAGTAAGTTGTGATGATGCTTAGGGTTTGAAAGAAGATTCTTGAGTAAATTATTGTTTAAAACCATGGAAATAACTATGATTGATGATGAATGTGCATGAAAACATATATTAAAAATAAAGAAAATGCTTAGGGGTGAGAGATCCCATTAGGCCGAAATATTTATTTAGAAAAAAGATGGAAGTTGTTATTATTAGATTAAATTATTGAAAGACATGAATAGATGAGTATGGGTTAGAAATTGAAAAGGGGAAAATGTTTTCTTTATGACTAAAACCCCCATTTGAAGGAAGAAATGGGTCGACTTGAAATGTATTAATTAGAAAGAAAAAAGGGAAAATATGTGTATTTACCCTAAGGATGTGTTTTGGGCTAAATGTGATTGAAATAAATTTCAAATAACATAAAAGGGACCAATATATGCTAATTTCTAATCTAGATTTGAAATGTTAAATTTAATAGGTTTAGGTAAATGTTGGAGAAGTCAAGAAATGTGTAAGAATGTAAAAAGGAATTAAAAACGTAGTTATAATGGGATTGATTGTGGCTTGATATGTGTAGATGGATGAAGTACACTATGATTTTAATGTGTCCTGTCTTGGTAGGGATGAATGCATGATAATCCATGGTTTCTAGACTTGAATGTGTTTTATGCATGGTAAACTAATGCAAAGTCATGTTTAATGGTTTATGAAAAATGGTTTGAATATGGAACTAGGAAGTAGGTTCCTAAATTAAATGAATGGATTAGTAATTGATTTGTAATCCTGTTGTTACAAGATAAGCTTTTGGAATGAGACCTCGGGCATGAGGAACATGACCTTCACGAGCAGTAGGTAGGTACTCATTGTTAAATAATATTTATGTAGTCTTATTTATTAAGGGTAGAATAGTACTTTCGGTTTGACCTATATATACTTTATCTGTATTTAGGTTAAGACTATGCATTAATAATAAACAGATTATTCAGAATTGTGGCCTCCTTTTTGTATTTGATCTCAATTATTTTAACATGGTATCAGAGCTGGTTTTATGGAACAAGGCTTAATCCCGAACACAAATTTTTTGGAGTGAGATTTTGTCTTCCGCTTCTGCAAAATTTGGTATTTCGTCAGTTTCTGCAATTATTTTGGTATTTTGTCTTCCCTTCAGCTTTTGCAATTTGGTATTTCCGTTCAGTTTCTGCAAATTTGTTTTGTGTTTTGGAGTAATCGTATAAGTTTGAGAAGATATTTGTTTAGTTTCTGCAATCTCTGTTCAGTTTCT
>Ga0307515_10009100_pt1 | contig 19268 bp, 17 predicted proteins | sample 17_EM_MG_FD_194513 | JGI IMG/M metagenome (GOLD analysis project Ga0307515, IMG submission 194513) | Populus trichocarpa ectomycorrhiza microbial communities from riparian zone in the Pacific Northwest, United States - 17_EM | ecosystem: Host-associated > Plants > Roots > Unclassified | place...
CGCCAGCCTAAAAACCTCGTTTTTGCACCAAAAATGACGATAATTTCAAAGCAGCTTGCTGAGTTTTAAAGATATCAAAAATCGGAGACCACCAAAAGATGCGCCGTCTGCAGCTGCATATTTCATGTACCAAACACTAATTGATCGGATCAATAATGGTGGACTGAATTGAGGGAACCGTTTGGTACAAACCCGGACCGAACCGGCCAGGTCCGGGTTTTCATGGAACCGCTATAATAGAAACGGTCCGAAAACGGAACCGTTGCTAACACTAGGGGTAGCTTCCCGTATCAGAGTCGGGTGGATGTCAGAGGTATGGACATTGTCAGATTTAAGGTAATTGTGACAGGGGAGGTTATGCCGTATACAGTGGGTTCTCCCGAGTCAACGTTGAAGTAATTCCAGATTATAGGTGAATGTGCTTCTCAGAGCAGAGTAGGGTGGATATCGGAGTTAGGGAAATTGTCGGAGTCGAAGTTATACCGTATATGTTGGGTCTCCCCAGTCAAAGTTGAAGGAATGCCTTATCAAAGGCGGGGTTGCTTCCCATATCAGAGTAGGGTGGTTATAAGAGTCATGGATATTGTCAGAGTTAAGGTAATTGTCAGAGTCGAAGTTATACCAGGTACATTGGGTTCCCCCGAGTCAAAGTTAAGGTAATGCCGTATCATTGGTGGGGTTGCTTCCTGTATCAGAGTAGGGTGGTTGTCAGAGTTAGGGAAATTGTCAGAATTAAGGCAATTGTCAGAGTTATACCGTATACGTTGGGTCTCTCTTGTCAGAGTCAATATTACCCTGGACTTTCCCATGTTCAGAGTAAGTTGTATAGGTTCCATAAGCTGGAATTGAGATTATACCAGTTTGTTGAGTTTCAGTAATCTGCCAATCTTCCCGACTATATTCTTGCCCACAAACCCTGATGTAGAACCACACTATGAGACCCTTCTCCCGCAACCACTCTGGGATCTTGCACTGCTGATCCCCCCACACAGGCACATCTCCATACCGCACATTATGGTCTTCACTGCAATGCTAGTTGAAGGGGCCGAAACAGTCGCGAATGGAGTGCCCTCGCAAGTCCAGCCAGATCCCTCCACCGGTGCTCCCCGGGCAACAGCTGCTAACCCAACCTGAGGGTGAACACAAAGAAGGCCTTAAAATTCGAATATTGCTTTGCAAGTAGTAAAGCATTATGAATCCGCACATGGTTGGAGGTGGATGGGATTTGTGTTGCAGCTCTCCAATGTACGGGAGTAGATACCTAAGAACCATCAGGAGGTAACTTACCCGGTTAAGTGTTGGACGACGCATATCCCCACGGGTAGTAGCTCGTGTTGGGTAGTGGTTAGGCCCCCATATCCCTACAAAGGCCGCTGAGAAAAATTTGGTTGGATCCTGCAGGCCACTCTTTTCCAATATCTGGATCGTGACCGCTACTGTTCCTGGATCTGAAGCAGAGCAAGTAGTTTGTGTCGGCCATACCAAATTGGCACTGTGCTTGTTAGAAGAGTAGGATGTGCTTGTCAGAGCAACCTGTCAGAACAACCTGTCAGAGCAACCTTGCCAGAGCGACTTTGTCAGAGCGACCTTGTCAGCGCGACGTTGTCAGAGTGACCTGTCTGTGCAACCTTGTCAGAGCCGAGTTCTGCTCGATTGGCATATTGTACTCACAACCGGGCCATCCGATTGAAATGGATGAATCAATGTCACAGAACCATTGAAGTTCACTGTGTGGCCAGGGGATTGGGTAGATGAATCAAACTCATGGAACCATTATAATTTACTGTGTGGTACTTCCGTTGATCTTGGCAACTTTATGTTGGGAGTGTGTAGTATATATATAGATCATGGAGTACTTTGGTGGCACCATCAGGCACTTGAATTCGTACTCTCGTACGGCAAAGAATTCCATTCTCTACCCACGAAGTTCTCTCCCTGACTACCCTTCAATGCCCGCTTCAACTGGCCACTCGTCACAAAGCCTCAAAAGGTGCCGGTCCGAGGATAATATATTGCTTAATGAGACGAAGAGAGCGGCGGCCACTCCACTCATCGGCTCTGCAGCCAAGCCCATGAAACCCGTGCCAAGTCGAATTGGTATTCGAACGCATTACAGCGTCCCTCTTCGGCACTGTTAGTGTCTCTCATATATCTGAAGTGAATACACACTAACGACAAACTTGAGGCTACACCCAGGTGGCATGGATATCTTATAGGATATGACTATTGTGCTTCAGCACTGCATATGTATTTTGTTCACTTCTTTTTGTCTTGGGGGGTTAGTCTTAGATTTTATCGGTATTAAGGGATTCATCAGCAAAATGTAAATCGGTCCGGAAGCCACACGCAATCCTCCCAGACACTCCGGGCGACCTCACCAGTGCTTCTAAGTACTTCTAGATGCTCCCAGACCCCCCTGGAGCTAAGCAAAGCGCTCTCAGACTCTGCAAGAGCATTCTCAGGTGCTCCTGAAAGCACCTGCAGTTATGGAGGTGCATTCAGAATGCTACGAGATTTGACTTATAGGATAGTCAAATTTTGGAGCTCCTGAGACCTCTGCGCAGATCTGCGGGAATCTTCGAGAGCAGCCGAGACCGCTGCGTAGCACTGCGGGAGACTTGGTGCCGTATTCTCACAGCAGTGGTTCTTACATAGCCACAAGGCATTTCGTCTTATCATATTCGTCTTTGTTACAGTCACAAGATTCACTACATCATAATATGGAATGCATTATTTAAGTCTCTCTGTATATATACATACGGTCAATCTGGCCGCAGATGGTAGTCGAGCATAATCGGAGGAGCACCTGGACACGAGAACTTAGAGATGCACCACTTGGAGGCCGTTGTGGTGAGACGATGGAGCTAGAAGGCAGAGAGCCCACCATCAACAATCCGCCGCACGTCTCGCGACATCCAAACGGAATTCATGAGAAAGAGCGGTGCTGGTTCGAGGAGCGTAGGAATCGGGTGAGAAGATATGATACTACCCGGCGTTGAGGATCCACGCAATTGCGTGGATCCATGAAATCTCGGAAAGAGCGAGTGAGACCAAAAGTTGGGAAAGATAGAGTGTGTATTTTCATTGTATGATAAGATGAGATGGGAATGAGATGATGTCTACCTACTCCGGGGTCTGCCGAATATATACCGTCACTCTGTCCACCTCCGTTACCCCTGTATCTCCGTACACCCGCCGTCGCTCCTTAAAGATGTACTTGAAGGCCGTGATCGAGCGTGTTTGGAGAAGCGCTTGGAGACTGAGATCGAGTGAACTCAGAGATGCACTTGGAGACCGGGATCGAGCGAGTTTGGAGATGCACTTGCAGACCGAGATCGAGTGAACTCAGACTTGTAGGCCGTGATCGAGCGAGTTTGGAGATGCACTTGGAGGCCATGATCGAGCGAGATTGGAGGAGTACTTGGAGGCTGTCAATCTGAGGCGGTAGTTCGGGAGGGAGGCGCGACGGGAGCTGGGACTCTATTCATTGGTTAACTCGTAATTGTGGGAGAGTAGAGAATTGAGTACGACATGTTCTGCCGAGAGATGAGAGTGGCTGGGAGCGGGAGACAGTCGATCTGGGGATGATGCAGTACGCGGTGTATGCAGTACTCAGTGTATGCTGTACTCGGTGTATGCTGTACTCGGTGTTAACTCTTGATCATGGCATGGAGAGATCGAGAGCGATGACTTAACTTCGTGTTCTTAGGTGATGGTAGAGTTGAGGACGAGAAAGAGAGAGAGAGATGATAGGGTATGGGGGAAATCATCATGAGAAACTGGGACTTAAGAGAATTTCGCGTGCGAGTCAATTTACCATCCCCGATACGGCAGGTACAAGTCCCGATCAGGCGTGTAATCACACCGATACGAGGTCTTCCCAACCCAATCAGGCAAGTCGTACCCCTGATTTCTCATATCCGCTCGTATCCTCCACATCGTTCTCATCTTCATCCCCCATCTCTCTCTTTCTCGTCCACAACTCTACCATCATCGCAGAACACAAAGTTAAGTCATCCATCTCTATCTCTCCATGCCATGATCATGAGTTGACACCGAGTACAGCATACACCGAGTATAGCATCCACCGAAGATTGTTTGTCTTCCCTTCATTCTCATGATTATCAGTTGACCCCTGAATGTAGCTTCAGCTTCCGGCGTGCCTCCCTACACGATCGACGACCATCAGCCAGCTCTCCATGAGAGCTCCAAGGTAAAGTCACCTTGTCACATTCCCACGGTTGGGAGTTAACTAACTGATGAATTGAGTCTCAGCACCCGGCGCGCCGTCCATCGACCGCCTCCAAGTACTCGTCCAATCTCGCTCGATCACGGCCTCCAAGTGTATCTCCAAACTCGCTCGATCACGGCCTCCACGTGCATCTCCAAACTCGCTCGATCACGGCCTCCAAATGTATCTCCAGACTATCTCGATTACGGCCTGCAAGTTCGCACGATCATGGCCTCCACAAGTGCATCTCCAAACTCGCTCGATCACGATCTTGGAGTGCGTCTCTAAGTCCACTCGATCACGGCTTCCAAGTCTATCTCCAAATACGCTCGATTACTGCTTCCATGTGCATCTCCAAAGTCGCTCGATCACGGCCTCGGAGTGTATCTCTGAGTTCACTCGATCGTCATTTTCAGGCGCACCTTGAATTGCTCTCAGGCACCGCCTGCAGCCAGTCCAGATATACTGTGTGTAGATCGGTAGCTATATAGATACATAGATGAGAATACAAACTGAATACATGAGTTTTAAAAATCGTTGAACGAAAAGTAGTAGCTATGATTTCCAGGCACACCAGCAGCGTTCCGAAAGGAGATGTTGTTTTTCCCAGACTGCTCTACTGTGATTCGAGGTGCTCCCAGGTTTGTCGCCGGCGCTCCCAGGTGCTCCCAGTCTTGTCGTCGGCGCTCCCAGGCTTGTCGCCGGCGCTCCCAGTTACTCTAAAGGCCGGCAGGAATGCCCTCCTACGGTCTGATACTCTCCTGAAATTGACGCTTCTAAGTTTACACTCCACATCCTCTCAGACACTCCTGGAGGCTTCCAGTGACTAAAATACATTTTGCTGATGTTTCTGTATAGTTCAACGTTACGGTGTCACTGCAATATGGTTTTAGCAAGTACCGAAACCATCGTTTATTGTCGCCTTGACTGTAGAGCACTTGCTGGGCGATATGGTTAATGAGCGCTTACCAATAGAGATTTCGCATTGTTAAATGATGAGGACTTTTTGCCCACCAAGCATGGTCATGGCAAACCCTTTGGAGAGTCGCTGTCAGAGCGGTTGTCAGATTGTTGTCAGAGGTGTTGGCAGAGTGGCTGCTGTCAGAGTCGCAGTCAGGCTGGTCTGCAGTCAAGGTCAGCGACTAAATTAGTCCATTCGTCGGTACTAGTCATTTATATGGCTCGGAACCTTCCAAAAGACAACGGTGAGATAACCCGAAAGTGACCCAAAACCCAGCAGGGCAAACCCGGAAACCCAAACAGAGACGAAAACTGTCAACCAGAATGAGAGATCCCAAACCCAATAACTAACCCAGAATGAAAAAACGCGCAGACCCAGAAGTGGAAAGTATAAAAAGAACACACATTAACTAATGTCCATTATTACATCGTTATATTGACCAATCACAGCAGACTGGAGTGCCTGTGGGGTAATCTTTCCAATCAAGGTATCATATACTTAATCAGCTTCAAGGTCAATGTCCTCACTGGCAGTGTTCTGGAGAACCCACAGCACATATAGCATTGGTGATCGCATCATCCACTGGGTGTTTTCAATCATCCAATTGAACGTGGCGAGGTTTATCAATCATGTTGTGCATTGCATCTGCTGTTGACCAATCCACTGGACATGCACCCCTGGCTGATGTTCCATTGAGTACATTATACCCTGTTCCACAATGACGGAATATCGGCATTCATAATGTAGGTTTAAGCCCTCATCACTTGTCATTTAGGACAAGACAAGGACCATCACCTGCCGATTGTTGCTAAATGACCTCTTCACCGAGGTACCCGCATCGGCACTCATTGAGCAATGGCTAACGAGACAATTGTAGCCTATGCGGTGACAGTACTGCGCATAGTTGGGATTATTGCCATACGAAGAGTTGATGTCAAAGTAAAATGTCAGAGTTGATGAATCTCAGAGTTAAATGTACAAGTTGATGTTTGTCAGAGTTAAATCTCAGAGTTGATATGAGTGACAGGAAGTGGGATTGTGAAGGAGTGCTGACCTGTTCGACGAGCCACTGGGTAAGTAGCCAATGTACCCACAGAATCACCCTTTGTCCATTGTCATTCGCTGTCGAGGAGTTACGGAGATAGTGTCGGAGCCAAGCCAACTGTGTAGCACCAAACAACAATGCAGCCTCGATGTGATCATACGTCATACCCATCAACTTCTCAGGAGGAGTATTCAGTCCAGCTTCGATCGAAAAGCCTTTGCAAACTCAGACATGACGGTGGTCAGGATGATCAGGTTCGGTTTGCCCATGACTGCAACCCTGAAGACAATGACCTGAATTATTTTGACAAAGATTTCTCCGCATCCATCGAGGCACGGCCGAGGATAAGCGCTGCAGCAATACCGTGAATACACGACCATTGAGGGCCAAAAGGGTGCATGTTGCTCATCGTTCTAGTCGGCGTGGAGGCATCCGCAGTGATTCTCTCTTTAGGCCCCATATTCCTAATGTCTACCAAATCAATGTAGAAATGTCCAGCTCCAGAAGAATTCGTGCATGTAAGAAGTTCGGTGGTTACATGAATAGGAGGGATATCGATGAAGGGCTTTTGGTTCTTGAATGGGATATGGCTGACCATTGTCACCATACCATTAGTGTGCATACAACTGCAATAGCTTACTTCCTAATGGTTTCATTGTAGCAGTGCCGTCTGTTTAATATATCCGATGTGTGTTTGGCGGTTCTTAATTTTCCCACTTCATCAATTAGTGGAACAATATAAGTCCCATCCCAAGTGATGGTTGTGCAGTGAACAAGCAATCCGAATTGTACGCCTTTCTTTAACGGAGCTCCAACTGGTGTGAACCCAGTGTTAGGGGTTCCCTCCAAGGTATCTTTAGCAGTTGTAATGATATATAGAGGATTGCAGGCGGTTACATGCGGCTACAACAACGGTACCGTGTGCAAAGCATCTACAATGCATAGCATGACTTTTGGTTTGTCAGCCAAGTGATCTTTCGCGGGATTACACTTGGGTCACTTGTCAATCAATGAGTCATAGGTGTGCGCTGACTAGCGCATTCACCAATCATGATGCAGTGAAGTCGCCATTACTGTGAAGTGAATAACCTTCAGCAGTGCGCGTAATTATGGCCCACACCTGCTGTAGCTTATCTGGCAGGACAACAAAACGTTAAGTTGCACATACACAGAATTCCGTGTGTAGCAGACGATAAGCAATATGCATGAATGAGGGATCTGAGAGCTCACGCGGTAGGTGGTAGGAACAACTCCTGGCAACCCCCAGGCTATGGAAGGTCGAGACCTTACCATGCAGTTTCTGAGGGATTTGTGACATTGGCTGAAGATAAGAGGCCAGCAGTAAACCTACTCATTGAGTTGAGTCAGTGTGCATTACAACATGATTGGGACGTGTCATAATCTAGATTGGCGGAGTGAACTGTTGGTCGCCAAATTAAATCTCTGACGCATTGCCAACAAGCCGAATCAAAAGGTGCGGCATTCATTAATGCGATGAGCACTGTCTAGACTACGTGTCAGCGGGTGTTCCAACTACTGAACAATACGTGAATCAAGATTTCCAAGTTGTAGTCATGATCTGTTATAATGTGTGTTCGATATCTTGAATTAGGATGGCCCAACAATGCAGCGAGACACTTTAAAACCACTTATTCATGAACACCATAACCTAGGCGAAACGTGGCACTATCAATAAGGCACTTAAGTTATCTCTGCGATAACCTCTGATTTAAATCATAATGTTACAGATGAGATTCCGAAGTCAAGCATGAACTGAGGGTCCATTTATAAAGTGATCTCATTGTTTAGACAATGAAAGAACAAGCTCATGCAGCGAACAGTCAGACAACCCTACCAGCGACAAAGACTTTAAATTATGATTGCGTTTTTATGATACCTATATCTATTAGTATTATTATCAAATATTATTGGCTTGGTAGCGGCAGCCCGGCACCCCAGATGAGTATTACCTTTAAGAACGAAGCACACATATTACTTTGGACTTTTGTGAAACCTCTAGTTACTTTTGATGAACATTAGTATCTATTTGCCACCCAGTGTATATGGTGGATTACGCCGCTAGAGCAATTGGATCCAGCATTACCATATCTCATTGATAATCAGCAATTTCCTCCAGAAGAATCCAATAACAACAAAATACGAGGATCGGTACGAACTCCTATTGAAAGAGAACGCTCTTTAACTCCCTAGGACATCCAGCTACAAAGTCCGGACGAATTCAAAGTCCCAATTCATAGTACGTCCCCATCAGATGCTTTACGATAAACTCTGAAAGCTATGGTCAATCCTTTACTCAAAACCAAAGGCCCATCAAGAACCGAAAGAAGACGATAGGCTACACTCAGAAAAAACTTATCGGAGTGATCAACCAATCGAGACAATATATGTACTGTCAATATTGTTCCACACCACAATTCGATTTCGTCATAAGGTATCTGGAAGCATCTGGAACAACATCAGCAACAACCCTAGTTTCTGTGTGAAACACCGGGGTGTTCTGAACGGCTCTGACGGCTCTGGCGGAACCTCGCTCCTTCTGACTGAGAATCCTACGCGACCCGTCGCCCAAGTGACGGTTCGCGTTGCATACATCCAGTCCGGTCGCTATTATACCATGCCTCGTATTCTCGAGACATGTTGTGTTGTATACTATGGTTGCCGCTCCGGCGTCAGGCTTCATTTACTTTGTGTCCAGCATGTGGTGACTTATATGAACCATCAGACCGACATGTATGTTACACTCTTCGCGGGGGTCGCTGTGATGCTGAAGCCATTTACACAACGCCAGGCGATGTTTATGCCTTTCTTCGGCCGATAGCCACATGCCGCACTGCCATTTATGTTCAACTTTGAGATTTTGTCAGTTATAGCGATACAGTCTTCGCTTCGGATACATTGCTTGCCGTTGCATTTGCTTCGCCGTTATCATATTTTACATGTCTGGAATATACTGTCCAATCTCTAGTGTTAACAACGGTTCTGGGTTACCCGGCTGCGGTCCGGGTTTGGAACCGGACCGGATGGTCCAGTCCGGGTTGTTAGCCGGAAAACAGGGGTACCCACCGGGTTCAGGGACGGGTTCGAATAGGACCGCGGGTCCATTTTACGGTTCCTACAACTTTGGCTCCAATTAAGTATTTGAGTTCTGATCGTATCATGACATGATCAGTACGTAAATTGTGCAGCGTTCGTCGCTGTTTCAACTCCCGCTTGCAGTTTTGCGATCCGACTGATATTTGTTGAGTGGCTGTGAAATACACGCTGAATTTAAGCGAAATTGGCGGGTTTTCGATCGCGACTCAACGAATACTTGTCGGATCTCAAATCTGGAAGCGGGAGGTGAAAGACCGACTAAAACTGCACAATCAACGTATAGAACATGTTGTGATACAATCAGAACTCAAATACTTAATTGGAGCAAGAAATGTTGACTTTTGAGGAGCAGGTTTTGTGTGGAAACCCGTGGCAACGGTTCGGTTCCGGGTTAGAACCGGACCCGGAACCAACCCGGGAATTTGGATCCGTTGCTAACACTACCAATCTCCACACTCTGTAGTACTATGCCCTCAGTCCTCCACATTCTGCGTTGATCCATCCTCGGCTTGCGATGCTTCTTACATTTCATCTGCATCCGCATCATTGCCATCCTCGCCGTCATACCCGTCGACATCACTGGTTTCCAGGTCAAACCTCTCGAGTTCAGTGGTGGCCCGTTTTCACTGGCTGGCACTGGGAATGGCATTGCGTTCGTCACCATCATCTTCGAAATCCCAGCTGCCACCTCGCATCCTGTAACGCAGTTCGTCATTCATGCAATAGTTGTCAATCGGGATGTTTTGGTCAGTGCTTCCGATCTCAGGTTCCTCAAGTCCCACTTCGGAGGTCAAATTGTCAAGAAGTATAGCATTGTCAACACGCGCTGCTTCCACACTGATGACCATGGCAGGCGTTGGGTTCTCCGCCTGTTGGATCTGATGCTTGACTGTGGCAAGAGTGTTGTTGTACACCCTCTGCTGGTAGCTCTCCGGTGGTGTGTTCCAGGTATTCATCAAGGATATATACCTGTCTACAACACCAGCCGAGGTTAACGACTTGCAAACCGTTGCAGGGCAGCAGGATGCGATCTTACCACCATCATTCTTGCAGTTGAAGTAGTTCGAGCGATCAGGTCTGTCCGCTTCCAGCTTTGACTTGGAAGCTTTCTGATGAACACGTTTGTTCGTTTGCCACTCCAGGAGACCATGGCGCAATGCGGTGCAGCTAAATATGATCAGTGGCGAGGGTATATGACTGTCCTTGTCGTCAATCATGGAATTGTAACATCCATCAGCATACTTACCACGGTCATTCGCCCGATGATAAAATTTGATGTAGATACACTCCGGCATTGCTTCCGCAAGGAAGTACAGTCGACGCTAGCCATTAGTTAGTAGCTTTCGACTCTCTCTGCGTTGGATTTGGACCGGGTACACCGCGTTCCACACGCTCTGCGATAGGAAAAAGATACTAATTGTCTGCCAGGAAGGAATCAATGGATCCCAAACGTTCTGCGGGGGATTCGAACCGGTGGAGATCATAAAGCTCTGCTATGATGTCCCTTGCTGATTAAATGAAATGGGATTTAACCATATCGACATGTGCTCAAACCCGGTACCGGTTTGAGCGTGGAATATCCAACGTGGGCCGTTGATTCAGCATACCTCTTTCAAGATCTCCTTTGCGCGTGCCTCGAATGCTATGGACCTAATGTTGTTTTGCTGCATAGCGGTGTTGCAGTACGTCTCTATGATCTGCCAGTGTGGGCCTTCAGAGAATGCTTTCCAAACGCATCGCGTTGCATAACTCACTGTCTCCATGTCGGTTGCACTTATACACAGCCGTCTGTTCCACATGTAGAGCTCGACGAGTCTGCCCGTTGCAAACACAAGACTCGACATGTCTCAGTGACCAAATCGATGGATGATGCGACGGCCAGAGACCATTGATCGAAGTGTAGACACTGCCTGCGGTTGCAATTGCCACTGCCTCGGTCTCGGATGCTTTCCAGTAGCTTTTGTTCGGAGTGGATTTGTAATGATCGTGCGCGTTCTGGATCAGGGATGAGGGTAGGCAGGTTTTCAAGACCTCGGAGAGGAGTGGGAGGGATATCAATGCCGGATGCGGGGCTGGCTACAACGCGACGCGCTGGGGTTCCGCCGGGTACTGGTGTGCTACAACTGCTGGTACCCGGCATGGCGGTTGGAGTATGTATTTACCGTCGGTGTGTACCAGACAGGGTAGAAGTCACTTGTTGATTGATATCTGCAACGCGAGAATTGTTCAGCGAAGATGCAGGGGTGGAGTTCTGACCTTGGATTGTAGAGGGTACGGAACTCCCTCCTTGGGAGGAATCACTCTGCCCAACTGGTACGGAAACACGTCTCTTCGAATGCCGAAGTTGAGAATTCCCCGAATGGCCCCGCCTGTGTTGATGCTAACCATTAGCAAGGCTTTGAACCTTTCGTAGGACCGCAGTTGTGTCAGGGTGAGAGCCTTGGGAATGCATAGGCCAATATAGATGTTCGACGGTACGAAAGTAGGAACATTTGCCTGTGCATGGATATGCAATTGCAGGCTAGATAGAGTCTAATTTGAGTGACCATGGACGGTTTCCACAAAAAAGGGAAGCACAGTGTGGACTGTGCTAGACTCTAAACCATGACAATACTCAGTGACGAGATCCCTTGAAACGCATTCAATTACGGGGTTCTCTGCGATCAGATTGGACTCAGATTAAACTCAGATTAAACTGAGCATTGATATTCACTGTTACAGCAACGTCTGAAGGTCTATTTGCATCGCTTGAAGGGTGTTTATGCCATCTTGGTGCGATTATCATAGTATTGCACTCGTTCTTGGCACAACACTTTGAATCAGCAATTGTGTATATCTTCAGCTTCCCGGTGCAAATCCCCCTTTGGCAGAGATACATGAATCGCGAAGCGAACAATGACGTATACTCTATTCTATGACATTAGTTGCGTGTGCTGTTTCCACTGCTAGGCGTTGGTAGCCATGTTGGATGGTTGCACAGTTGGGACAACTTGAGAACTACTCAGTTTGCTCCGAGACGCACGAGGTCTGAGCGGTAAAAATGATGTATGATGCCAAAACACCGCCCAGCGTGGTAATCTGTCCTCTCCGGGAGTACTAAATCTCGTCTTGAGGCTTGTGGTTCATGAGGTGTCTGGTAGTTCTGCAAGTTGAAGGCTGTGCCGTTTTGTGTTCTTTGACCAACAAAACTCACAAGTTGAACCTTGAACCAAGAAATCGCCGGAACTCAAGAATATATACCCTTTCTTCCCGCGTACACCTCCTTTCTCTCTTCCTCCCGTATTATACCCACCGACAGCATCCTGAGCTTGACATCACGTAACTTGCACAAAACATTGCCTCTCCTTCCAAAACACACCCAATAATCTACACAACTTTGTACTCTCCATCTGGGCTTCCTTCCGCTACAATTGTATCATAATGTTAAACTTTTGGATATAGATTCATCTTCATCTCACAGCAATGGCACGAAAGGGCAGCAGCAAAGGAAAGGGGAAGGCTAGGGCAAAGACGCTGACATCGGTTATAAATGGACACCATTCATTGGATCGGGACCGTATAACTGGATTCATCTCGGAACACCACCGGGGACTCATACGGATATACAATGTTTGCAGAGTCAATGATGAGAGTGCATGGGACCTCTTCTATGATATAATCTATCTTGATCCAGTCACGACTAGCCACTTTTAACAATTCCAGTTGATGTGGCCGCACCGCAGGAGCAGGAGTTCGCCTTTTCGGGAGTAGTGGGCTGCCTTCTACTCATATATCGGGCAAATGTTTGACAAAACCCGCGACCAAATGAACGATTGGAGGTGGGACAACCCCCGTGCCTATGGGGATCAAGTCGATCACTGCAATGTGCAGACAACCAGCCCGGGGAAGGTTGAACGCACCGGAGAGCGTTTCTTTTGGTACGGTAGCGATGATCTCAGGGCCAAGATTGAGCCACCAAGCTGTTGGCAGTACAAACCAGGCAACTTCCTGGCCCTTAGACCACTGAATTGGGATGAGATAATCGACGAGGATGATGATGATGACAACTGGGCGGATCCCGGTGCGCCCAGCGGTGGAAGGGGCTGTCCTGGCGATGGCAATGAGAATAACGACGGCGAGAGTGGGGAGGACATGCAGGGAGGTGAGAACGGTACTGGAAAAGGGATAGGAACAATCGATGGGAAGGGGAAAGGGAAGGCGACTGAGGACAGGAAGGGGAATGGGATGGGGAAGGGGAAGGGAAATGGTATAGGAAACGGTATTATTGAAGACACCCCAGGATGAGATGATATCACTCGTGCCGTTGCCTCGCAGTTGCAGAAGGAAATGTCGGTGGCATACTTAGACACAGAGGGCTAACTAGAGCGGGTATATTTAGAGCCGGAAGCATCGCACGGCATGTAAATTTCCGGCGATCATGATACCGACTCTCCCGAGTCGGATGGCGAATATGACTCAGAACTTGCTTTGGATATGTGCATGGAGGATTATGTGAACGCACTGGATGGCGTTGACATCATCGGCGATCTGGATATGGATCGGGATGGTGAAGATGAGGAAGATGAAGAGGAGCAAGATAAGAAGGAGGAGGAGGAGGTGGATGAGGATGAGGTGGAGGATGACGATAATGGCTAAGAACCTCGGATGATTGGCCAGGGAGAGATGGTAAATACATCGGCCGACGATGGTGATACCATGGTAGACGATGAGCCCACCGTACTACCTGAGCAAGGCCAGCAGATGCGCAAGCATACCCCATGGCCACAACCTCCGGTGCCTGCCCCACGGCCACACACCCGGAGCCTCCCCCACAACCACAAACTCCGGAAAGTCATACTCTCGGTGGGCTGGCGTTTTTGGGGCTTGTGACGCCTAGTGTTAGCAACGGGTCCAAATTCCCGGTTCGGTTCCAGGTCCGGTTCCAACCCGGAACCGGACCTTTGCAATGGGTTTCCACCAAAAACCCGGCATTTCAAATCTACTATTGTGGCAACAATTAAGTATCTAAGTTCTGATCGTATTGTGACATGATCAGTACATAGATTGTGTAGTTTTAGCCCCTCTTTCTCCTCCCGCTCTCAGATTTGCGATCCGACCAGTATTTGTTGAGTCGCTATCGAAAACCCACACTTTTCGGCCGAAATATCAGCTTGTTTCACAGCGATTCAGCCAATATTGGCTCAATCGCAAATCTGACAGCGGGAGGTGAAAGAGGGGCTAGAACAGCACAATTTACGTACTGATCATCTCACGATACGATCAGAACTCAAATACTTAATTGGAGGCAAAGTTGCAGGAACAGTAATATGGAACCGCGGTCCGGTTCCAACCTGTCCCCGAACCCGCTGGGTACCCCTGTTCTCCGGGTAACAACCCAAACCGGACCATCTGGTCCGGTTCCAAACCCGGACCGCAGCCGGGAAACCCGGAACCGCAGCTAACACTAGTGACGCCGCTAAACCTCGCCCAGTGGCGCCAACTCTGCGAGAAGCTGAGGCGGCAGGAGACAACTTGGATGTCGATGTGGAGCAGCAGCTACTTGGCGAATCGGCAGGTGGCAACGGTCTCCCCGATGGCTCTCTCCTGGATGTTCCTGACCTGGATGTTTCTCTGCCCAATGTCCCTCTGCCCAATGTCCCTCTCCCTGATGTCCCTCTCCCTGACGCGCGCCCGGATAGCTCGGTAGGTGAGGAGTGAACCAGGTTTCGCTTTGCACAGGAGGTGTGCATTTGGGTTAGAGTCACGTTCTTGCCTTGTGAGTTTCCTTTGCTGTAATCTATTCATCTTAGGCACTGATGAAGGCACGCGTGAGGGTGTTTTGTTCGTTTGGGTTAGGGTTGCGGGCATGTTTGTTCCCTTTGTTGTAATCTATTAATCTCATGGGGTTGATTATTACACGCGTTGCGAGGTTTTTGGATGGCTCAGAGTGTATCCTTTATTCACTCATAGTATTATGGGAGATCGCGCATGCAGTGTTTTTGCAACTCCTGGAGTCATGGTGTTGAGGCTCAATAAGTCTCTCAAGTATCATGAGCTTATACCCACACCAGACTGCTCAGGCCCAGCACCAACTTTCGTCACTTTCTACAGTGAATACTCCACTCCTCCTGTGTCGTCGACAATGTGAAAGAAGACTCCATTCCGTTGCCCCAAATTTTGATAGAGAGAGAAGTTCACCCCAGGCGGCCGGCGACTTAAACATATCGAATTGAACCATCCTGCACACGTTCAGGTTGCACAGAATCTGACTGTTCGCAGCGTGCCCCGACGCATTGAACCCGCTCAGCGTCGTGAATTCAACGCTATGAAGGATTCAGTCGAAGATTGGGAGGTGTTTACCTACCTCGAACACTTTGGAAACATCGCAGACGTGGAGTCTCAACAACCGTCACCTCTTCGGCCGCAGACGGAAACATCCCCGGTGCCGGTGCTCCGTTGAGCGATCACATTGCCGAGCCATGGGAATGCAACGCCCAGGGCTTCATTGTGACAAACCTCGAGAACAATCCCTACTACCCATTTCGACCTGTGAAAAGTACAAATATATCCAGTGTGGGATCAAGAAGAAGGGCATGATGACGTACTATGACAATGTGCTGAAGGAAGAAAACACCACTCTGAGTTTCCCAAGCATCAAAAACGGGGATGGCTTTCACCAGCCCATGGCTAGCATGCCAGACGAACTGGCTCTCTGGTAGTGGGAACTACACACTCTCGAAGATATGAGATGGAATGACAAACACCAATGGCCTATCAAATACTGGAGTCGAGAAATCATCAAAAGCATGAGATGGTTGACGCGGCAGTGACCATATGGCAAGCATCTTATTTACACCCCTCAGCATTGTTTTATCAGCAATACGCCACCAAAACGCCTCTATACCGAAATGCACACTGCGGACTACTGGTGGGAGACACAACTAAGGTGAGATACTCCAGGATAGTAATGTGCTAATCGACATTTAGGCAACGCTCAGAGCGGTGGATACACAGGTTCTCTTGGTCTTCACTTCCAACGGAACACATCTCTCGAATTTTGCTGGAGACAAGAAGGAGTGGCCTGCATACATGACAATTGGTAATCTATCTTGAAAGATCTGCCAGATGCCCTCGACGCAGAGCGTCGTGATGGTCGCTCTCCTGCCAATTCCAATGAAGAACTGCAATATTCCTCAGAAGAAGCTAGATGAGGAGGGGCAAACAAACCGAGAGGTGCTGAACAATGTACTCCGGTGGTTACCCCAGCATCTTACCTTTCAGAACAATCCCAGCGCCGGGAGCGGGTATTACAACATTCGTTGTTGTTTGTTTGTTTTTTCATACTGTATGCACTCTTAATAGAGTATGACAGGACCTGATCTCCCCTCCGCCTCCGGGCTAGCCGGCTAGATGGCGGAGCTCTCCTCCGCTACCCTTCATCCCCGCTGACAAATGAAATCTCAAAGAAAGACCAGAACCAGAACAGAACGACAAGAAGAAAAAGGAAAAGAAAAGAATGGATATATGCCCGCAGCTGCCGCTCCCCGCACCTGAGTCCGCCTCCTTGCCTGCTCCATCCCTCCATTCACTTGGGCGGGAACTTCCCGACTTCTGTAGCCGCCAAGAAGTCCATCACCGGTTGATCACACTCATCCCTAGAAAACAGCTCAGAGACCTGCACGTGTCGGCATCTGCCCGCTTTCCAGCCTGTCGCCTTTCCCACCGCCTTCCATAGCATTTTTTGCTGGTCTCTCCACCGGCTGCAGTGGCAGAAGAGGTGTTCCCGCGTCTGGGCCGCCGTCCTGCCTCCGCCGCCGCACCACCAGCAATTGTCGTCCTCTCGATGGCCAAACCGTTTTAGGTAGACTCCAGTGGGTGCATGCCCGGACTTTAGTCTGTAGAACCTGGTTGCCAGCGATTTCGCGCTTGTCATCGGCATAGATCTCCTGGCCCCCGCCTTGCCCTTGAGACTGTAGCCGAAGTGCTTGCTGCACTTGTCGGCTTCCCACTCCGCATTGGCTGATGACCTTCCCTCGGAGATCCGTCTGGCCATATTGGAGGCCGAGGTGTATGGCCGCCCTATCTCCGTGTCCCCCCTTGCCTCGCGGGCTACATTCGCCGGGCGGTCCGCTTCTTCGTTCCCGGGGATACCGGAGTGTCCCGGAACCCAGTTGATCAGCGTTTTGATGCCCTGGGCGAGGAGAGCCTGCGCCCTTCGATTGATCCCTCTTGCCAGCCGCTGTCCCGGGCCTGGCTCCAGATGTGCCGTCCGCCGAATGGCGGCTTGTGAATCGCTGAAGACCGCCACCTCCTTCACCCCGTGTCTTTGCAGTGTTTCTCTTTTCTCGATCGTCTCCTCGAGCGCGAGTCCGATCGCCCACAGTTTGGCCTCGAAAACCTCCACTTCGTCAAGTGCCCAGATAGCTGCGGCGGGACCTCCACTTGTCTCTGTGCTTGCATACGGCTGCGGCTCCCACTCGGCCATCATCTGAGTGCGATCCATCTGTCCACCACATCCAGACTCCCGCTCGTACTTTGGCCTCTTTTTCTCTTGCCCAGCGCTGCACGGCTCTCTTGGCTGCGGTGGCGTAGTCCAGTATGACGGTTCTGACCACTGACTCTTCGCCCGGGGCCGGCCAGCTCATGCCTTCGGTCGTCCGGCCATGCTCGTGCTCTTTCTTCACTGCTCTGCATACCGGCAACCCGGGAGAGGGGTTTTGGTGTAGTCTCCTTAGTTTGTTGCTGCACGTGTTTGCTAGCCTCGGTGCAAAACGCTGCTGTCTGGACTCTAAGATTACTGGCGCGGGTATAAGCCCTGAGTCTCTCATTAGTGCCCCCAGTGGGGTCGTGGGTAGCGCGCCCAGGATAGATCTGGCTTGTCGATTGAGGAGAAGCTAGAGGTCGTCTCGCCTGCCTGCTTCACTGGGATCCCACCAGAGCTCGCTCCCATATAGCACGACAGCCTGGACGCATGCTACCTGGACGGCCCTGACGCTCTCTGGTACTACCCCGTACGTCTTTGTGAGGGTTCGGAGTCGAGCTTCTGCTGCCGTGGCTTTCTTCATGCATCGGTTGTGGTGCTCCTTGAGCTTCAGGCGCGCGTCAATCCAGACGCCGAGCCAGCGTGTCGCCTGCCTGTTGAACCGTATGAACCCGTCGCCGACCTTTATCTTTGCTGTCAGTTTTGGCCGGAGGTGTTCCTCGTGGCCTCGTCTGCGTGTGAATAGTGCCACCTCCGTTTTTGCGGTGTCGAACTGTAGCCCTCGTCTGCCTGCCGACTCTATGCTATTCGCTGCGCATCTCTCAAGTATCATGAGGACCTGATTGACATCGCTTCCAGTCGCCACCCAGCCGAGGTTGTCCATGAAGGATAGCCCTTCGGCTTCTGATACTTACTCTTCGACCCATTTGATCAGTCCTGAGGTATAGATCGCAAAGAGGATCGGTGACACAGGTGAGCCCTGCGGAACTCCTGCTTCTACTGGGTGTCTCTCCATGGCATTGCCTTGAATTATCATCTCCACCGCTCTTTCTGAGAGAAAGCTCTCCGTCCATCGTATAAGGTCTCCATCTATTTGCCTGACCTTCATTATGTTGACTAGCCTTCCTTTTGCCACCCTTGGGAAGGCTGCCTTAATGTCCATGAGAAGCACGCCTGTTATATAGCCGTTCATCCAGGCTGCATGAGCTCGGTCGACCATGATGGCCGCTGCATCGTAGTACTGGTCTTTGTCGTTCGGGGGTAAAGACTCGCGGCTCAGCATCTCCTCCTTCTCCGTGGCTGTGTTCGCCTGCTTGCCTTCTCCGTCCATTAGGGCCTCCACGGTCATGCCCGCCCGAGGGTTGACGTATCGTGCTGCTCTCCACACCTCGGCTCCCCTGAGGTTCTGCAAGTACTCACTCCACATTTTGCTCTTGGATTGCCGAATCGACTTCTG
>Ga0307515_10009101_pt1 | contig 19268 bp, 20 predicted proteins | sample 17_EM_MG_FD_194513 | JGI IMG/M metagenome (GOLD analysis project Ga0307515, IMG submission 194513) | Populus trichocarpa ectomycorrhiza microbial communities from riparian zone in the Pacific Northwest, United States - 17_EM | ecosystem: Host-associated > Plants > Roots > Unclassified | place...
CTTGCCATAGTTGCAGACATGTTGAAAACCTACAAGACATTAGTTGATGCTTTTAACAATGAAATTCGGCTGTTACCTCTACCATATACGCTTCTGTAGCCTCCTCTAAGGTGATTAAAGCCTGTTTTGCCCACTCACGGGGACGCTTATCAGGAAATTCATCTGCGAAAATCTGAGAGCTCACAACATCATGATGTTTGATTTCGCGGACTGCGCGGAGAAATGCCTGTGCCGACCATGGAGGTTTCCCATTACGGGCAGTGATGAATTCGTTACGTACCTCTCTGCGGACACCCGCTGTACGTTATATGGTTAATTGACCGCCGAGTGCATCGATATGGATATACTCACATCCCACCGCATGCTGCTTCTTATTTCTCCTGCTGCCAGTCTTGCGGACGATGTTTAAATGTGCATCCTGGGTCATATGTTTGGTGGCTGCATTGGCAGCGTCGCGGTGAACTAACTTGTGTCTGCGCTCTTGTTGTGTGCCGAGAATTTCCGTATGTGATGTAGCGCCCGCCAATCGGCCGGTATTTGATCCGCTCTCACCTTGTGGGGGTGGTTGTGTATCCATGATGTGCTGGTGTGGAATAGGAGAGGAAGACGATAACGAGAGGAAGTGGGAAGCCCTGAGGACTATATAGTTAGCATCTTGTCATGATGGAATAAGTAGCAGCCAACATGACGGTTATGCTCACGATGAATCCTGCTGATTATGGCTGCAACTTGCAGGGGTTTCCCACTGCCCCATCATTAGCAATAAGTCGGTCTGATGTTGTTTGTTTGGTAACATGGATAAATTGCGGTGTACGACCGCCGGAATCACCTAATCGCGTGAAATACATAGGAAGTGGTTCGACAGAAAGAACGTCTGCTGATGTTTGTCTCAAATAATCCCCGGGATATTCTATGAAAATGACGCTAACAATCAGGTCATGTTGTACGGTTAGCGTCACTATTCCTGATTTGTTGACAGTCAGGAGGCAAATTTTGCTTTGTTCAAGATGAGTAAATGTACCAACATTGACATAAAAGATGCAGCTTGCCTCCATATAGTCCATAACTTGCAACATCCAACATCTCGCCTAACAACACAGTCCACGCAAACTACAATGGTCAATGCTCTGAAAAAGAACTTTTCGCCACTTCCGGCTGGCAGAAAGGGGAAATCGACAAAGCGCTCAACCCAACGACGTCATCAAGCGAATGAAGGCAAGAGCGGCTTCGAGGCAGAGAGAGTCCGAGCCCTTGGAGCATTGCGCAGCTTGAGATCGAAAGAAAGGCTTGCGGCGGAGAAACGACGAGAAACGCACTTCTTAAGCAATGAAGAGAAAGAGACATGGATTGAGGATTTTGTTGAAAGAGAGACCAGTGGGGCAAGAAAGCGAGTTGAAGACGCAGAGGCAGCGGTTCAACAAGAGCAGGACGATATGACGCACGCTGAACTCGCGGGATTGACGCCCAGACAGCCCGACAAGTTGCTTGAGGAGATGCTGATTGCTATCAGAGACAGTCTGAGTGATCTTGCAAGTTCCGACGATGGGGAAGATGGGGAAGATGAGGATGATAAAGAGACTGAGAAGGGCAAGCTGAGCGAAGATGATGAACCTGGCTGGGTGATGGGCACAATCACTAAAATGGAGCAGCAGCGCATGGAGAGATTTCGGCAGAAGCAGATGCAGTTCGACGAATTGACTCAACCGGGATGGGAGGATGCAGCCGACTACTTCCGTGAATGAGATAAGAAGTATAGCATAACCGAATTGAGGGTTCCGGCAGTCGTTCAGCAGCAAACGAATGACCACGCTCTGCCGCATCCACCGACAACATTTGAAGAGCGTATGGAGAGTCTTGACATTGTCCCCGGAATATCGGAAGGGACTTCTCGACTAGGAAGTAGTCATATCTGGCTAGGTTCGGTGAAGCCGCAGTCAAAATCGAGCATACCTTGTGGTGAGCCAGCTGTGGAGCCCGATTCGTCACCATTGCTGAAAGCGAAGCCAGTTGAACCAGTAAGTTTTGACCCCTGCATATGGCCTGCAGCTAATTAACATATGGATATCGGATTCCGACGAAGAGATGGTGACGGCTCCTGCGTCTGCGGAAGAATAGATATGCAAAATTTAATTCTTGACGTCTGATCGCGGGGAAAAGCAAGTTGTTTATCAATTTTGCTACGTGTCAGCTGTTTCTTGATATCAGTGACCAAATTGTGAGACTTGAGAATTCGTCTGTGTATGTGCAAGGGTCGAACGCACCATGTGAACGTTCTGGAATCGGAATTGCGCTGTAAGACGGCCAAAACGTTCAGTTTCATTCTGCAAGTGACTGTTAAGTGACAAAGTAAAAGCAATATTAGTGACGAAATCAGCTAACAAAATTTAAGTGACTGATGTCATACGTGTCATGGACAGAGCGGTCAGTGCGCCTGACGAATCGATCTGAATGACAACCTTCATGCAGCATTCATCCATGTATCCAACTGCATAACTCTCCGCACAGACCTGGTGCACATGATTGAGATAGTTGAAATTGCTTGTGGTACGTCATGGAAATCGAGGAGAAGGAGCTGGATAAGGAATGGTGAGGAAGTCGAGCGATATTTGCTAACAACTAGTGAAATGATCTACATGCCGTCAAGTGCCGGCCGAAAGCGCGGGAATGTGATAGGGCCACGTCATTTCACACTCAGATAGCATAGATAGCAGTTGATCAGAAAGTGAGAGGTAACAAAACTCCTGGATGCAAACGATAATACATACAAACGCAATACTGGATGTCAAAAATGTGTATATGATTTGTTGCATACAATTATTGAGTGTACAAAGGCTGTTTTGATGTGATTACTTTGTGCGTCAACAGAGTGTCAACAATTTTAAATCTTACACATTCAGCAATCAATGGGCTGCATTATCCCATCCTTCCAAAGTGAATGTATAGGTTGGCGTTACTGCGACAAAAACGAATGACTCGGTCTTTGCCACATCCTAAAAATGAGCATCAACGGAGCGGCAACAGGTTTTGGCATTGCGTCATGAAATACCCAGCAGGCTGTGCGGTTACAGTTCGTCATAATCAGACTATCGGCCGCCTTTCTATTGAACAATGGTGGTGGCAACATTTCTACTATGTCCTAAAAATGAGCGTCAACAGACCGTCAACAATTTTTGGCCTTGCATCTTGGAAATTGCATGGGCTGTGCGGCGACGTTACGCCATAATCGTGCGATCGGCCGCCTTTCTAGGCAAGACCTCTTGCAACAACATCGCTACTATGTCCTAAAAATGAGCGTCAACGGAGCGTCAACAACTTTGGGCCTTGTATCATGGAAAATCCTAGTGTTGTGCGGCGACAATAGGCCATAATCAGATTATCGGCTGCCTTTCTAGGCAAAAACAGTAGCGATGACATCGCTACTATGTCATCAAAATGAAGATCAACGGAGTGTCAACAACTTTGGGCCTTCTATCTTCGAAAATCCTAGCGCTGTGTGGCGACATTAAGCTATAATCGGATTATCGGCCGCCTTTCTAGGTAAAAACGGTTGTGAAGATATCGCTACTATGTCCTAAAAATGAGCGTCAACGGAGCGTCAACAACTTTGGGCCTTGTATCACAGAAACACATAGGGCTGTGTGGCGACATTAAGTCATAATCAGATTATCGGCTGCCTTTCTAGGCAAATACGGTTGGGACGACATCACTACTATGTCCTAAAAATGAGCGTCCACGGAGTGTCAACGACTTTTCGCTATGCATCTTGGAACATCCGGTGGCAGTGCGGCGACATTAACACATAATCGTACTATCGGCCGCCTTTCTAGGGAAAAATGCTTTGTACGACATCGTTACTATGCCCTGAAAATGAGCGTCAATGGGGCTTTAACGATTTGAGGCCTTCTATCTTGGAAAATCAATCGGCCATGCGACCACGATGATCTACAATCGTACCCTCGGCCGCCTTTCTAGGCAAATATGCTAACGACATGATCGTAACCATGTCCCAAAATGAGCATCAATAGAGCGTCAATGATTTGTGTGCGGGCATCTTGGATAATCTAACCGGAATGGAGTGGAGATAAACCACAATGTACCTATCGGCAGCCTTTGTGGGCAAAAATGCTACTAACGATATCGCGTCCACCTCCTTCAATGGAGCGCCCACGGTGCGTCAAGGCTCCGAATGCTACACAGCAATAAACTGCATTATGATGTTCCTAAATGGAGTTTTACGCTGTCAGTCGTTGCAATCTGTCCTTGTATTCAACTTCACAAATATGCATCCAATATCTTACTGATCTGATTATTCTCCTTGTAGCAGTAGAGTCAATATTTAAGAACCCGCATTCTGCGTTACTGAATCGTTATTTTCGGCAGTCTCTCAAGTCGAAATACCTAGCTTTCCAATTTCTCCCACCATATCGGATACACAATCTTTGAACACCTCATTGCTCGAGGTTATGATCTCTTCCAAAAAATGATCATGTCTTTATTCGTGATTTGAGTGACCTTACATCGCAAATCATCTTCGATGCTTGGTGGGCTTCAATGATTGTAGGCTCCAAACAGCCTATTGCATGGAAAAATTCTAGACATGCGCCATCGTGGCGATTATATTTGCACTGCGGAATTGAGGAGACTGGCAGCCCAGGCATCATATGGATCGTGTGTCATCAAGTTCTTCGCCATCCATCAGAACATGGGACCAGCTCAATGGGGAATCACTTGCTGGCAAAAGCTCACATCGCAAAGTTAAACGAATTAACAGAGTCAGAGGTCACTGAATTGACCAGGTCAACGGTGGATGAAACAGCTTTGGCCATCCTGAAGAGACAAGGAAGTTGTGGAATCACAATAGTAAGTGTGCCGAGAAAAATGATACTTGATATCCAATTAAATCCATACTGACCGAAATGTCAGACAAAACGTTCCAAACTGGCAGACAAGGACTTTGAAACTTCCGAATTTCACCAAGACAAGTGGAATCGCTACCTCATGTTAGGATTTGTTTAGGCACCTATTCCATGGAACGCTATATCAAATCTCGAGCTACGACGGTCATATAAGTCATTACTCGACGACCTAGTTCTACCCTCCGCTACGACCCTTTGTAACATCTGCCTGAGGGAATATGCGCTGACTGTGGATGCAATTAAGAAGCAATTGCCGATATCAAATAAAGTTAGTTTAGCTTTGGACAGATGGACATAAACAAACAAACTAGCCATAACATCAGTCATTGTGTACTACATGGATCGAAATTGTGCATTGCGTGAAGTTCAACTCGCTTTCGATGACGTTGATCGCCTGTTCAGTTCCCGTTTCGAAAGCTAATCAATGATGATAGGTCAAGGGCCAACATACTGGAGCAAGGTTAGCCGTACATTTGAAGGACGTGCTTGATCGTTTGGAGCTTACTGACGACCGCTTGCTTGGTGTTACAACTGATGATGCTTAGTCAAACTACTCGATGACACATGAGCTGCAATCAACACTTGAGGCCTCTGGAATCGAGTGGCCGCCATTGAGGAACCACATACCATGCATGGCGCACGTCAAACAGCTGGCTTTAGGTGCATTCATGAGCAGTCTCGGTGTAAAAGGCCGCACCAAGTCCTTGGAAGCCCAGGAGCGCGATCAGCAATTTGGAGAGAATGAAAGCATAGACATTGGGAAGAGTCAAAGACTTCGAAAAGAGGGCAATGCTAGAATCAACAAGGTGTCAGCCATGAAACCAGGTTTAGCAGAGATAATTGAGAAAGTACGTATTTCATGATATTTTGAAAGTCCTGAAGCTGACCTTCATATAGCAGAGAATGCTTGCTGTAATAATTACGTTGACACCTGGTCGCCGAAACGAGTTCATTGATTGTCAAAAAGCCAAAGTGTGCATTGCAGTACTTCCTATTATTGATGTGAAGACAAGTTGGAACTCTACACTGGATTTACTCGAGCAGGCCTACCGCTTACGGGAATTCACCCGCGAGTGGCTTCATAACCCAAAATACGCTCAACATCGGCCATTATTCACAACTCAGGATCAATGGACGATTGTCATGTATGTCATGGAAGTGTTGAGGCCATTTCGATATTGGACCCTTTGGATGTCGAAGAGGCATACAGTCACATTGCATCACGTCATCACAGTGTACAACGACATGTTCGATCACATGGACGGCGTGATGCGGGCTTTGGCCAAGAAGAAGACTCAATGGAAGGAAGACTTGTTCTTCGCTGTGAAGTTAGCTCGGCAGAAGCTTTCCAAATACTACGCTGAAGTGACACCAACGACGGGCATGCTCCTGATTGCCGCAGAAATCCTTGATCCGTTCCGCAAGTTGTTATCGTTTAGAAAGTGGGACAAGGGAATGGATATTAATCCTGAGGACGAGACATCGTACACTACACAATACCAAGAGGCCTTCCTAAAGTATGTGGAAAATGAATACTGCACAAATCATTGACATGCGCCGGTCAATAAACTCGAAACAGTACTGAGCAACAATCTCGTCCCCTCCGCAACGGCATCAGGGTCCTATCAATCATCCTTCGATCCATATGATTTGTCCAGCGATGATGAGGAATACTGAACGCCTAACAATGTGCCTGAGACGACACCCGGACGAAGCGATCGCGCAGCCTGCTTATTGACCTCCGCCAGGCTCTATTTGAATTCGCCGCCTGAAGCACCAAAGAACTGGGGACAAATTAATCCAAATCTCAATGATTACCACTCCGACCCAATGGAGATTAGCAGTAAATTTTGGATACCGGACATAACTGATTGGTGGTGCCAACAGGAGGAAACGCACTCAAAGTATGCCGATCTCTCCAATTTGGCTCGCGACATATTCTCTATGATTCCACATGGTGTCGGAGTGGAGGCCAGTTTTTCCCCTGGCCGAGATGATATTAGGTGGAGGCAGTCAAAAACCACAGGCGAGACCGTTCGCGAAAAGGTCGTTGTCAGGCAGTTTGCTCGAGCCAATAACGGGATTTTGGCAGGCACTGACCGAGAATTGGATACCCCACACACAGAAAACGACTCGGAAATGAAGAATGAGGCGGAGGAAAGGACATTGCACAGAATGGCCAAGGTTCACGACTTTTTGGAGATGTGGCAGGGCAGCCAAAATCTATGTGCTCCCCTGAATGAATCTCACACTCAAGACAAGCAGATGACCACCGTAGGATACATTTCGGACACTGAAGAGAGCGTTAAAGCATCCTGGTCACTCTTTCAACATGCTGGTGCGGCTGCATTTGAATTGTCAGAAAGATCACCTTTGCCACCAGCTTTGTCTGCAAAGGACCTCCCTGGAGGACGAACTCAGATCTTACATGTCCGCCAAATCCGGAGAATCAACCGTCATCCAGTCGAAAGCGATGACGATAGCACACCTGAAAGCATTTCGGACACCAATGATTGGCTGAACAGGAATGGCGACTTGGATAATCCGAATGACAGCGAAGATGATTGCGCAGCAGACGATGAATCCGATATAGGCCCCAACAATTGAATTGAGGATCCGGAATGCCCAGAGCAGCAGGATGTGAGCGCCGCGCCAAATGTGCCCGGATTGGTTCGGCCGACACGGAAGTCAAAGAGATAGGCTGAAAAGGTGTTGGTGACGGTCAATGCAGTTGAAACGCAGAGAAACAAAGGAGGGAAGAAGAAGTAGGACAGAATGCGTCAATTGTTCACCAGCTTTATGTAGCTTGACCGAGAGTTTCAGTTAGAGATATATTATGGGCTAATGGTAAGAAGTAGATCGTGAATATCGGTTCATAAATAGATGTATAGCAGGCGCAATGAATCTTTGGGCATGATACATCATTTTTAGTCGTGTGAGAGTGAACAGTGCAAGATTATTATGCCGCTCAGCTTCGCCACAGGGCTGATTCTCAATCGGGCAGAATAACAACCGATCAAGTCAAATCAGGATGAAATCAATTGTCGACAGCAGCAGATGTTGAATGGACAATACATTGAAATGAGCGTCAACAGAGCGTCCACGACTTTTGGCCTTGCATCGTGGGCATTGCACCGGCTGTGCGGTGACGTGACGCCATAATCGTGCTATCAGCCGCCTTTCTAGGCAAAACCTCTTGCAACAACATCGCTAGTATGTCCTAAAAATGAGCGTCAACGGAGCGTCAACGACTTTGGGCCTTGTATCGTGGAAAATCCTAGTGTTGTGCGGCGACAATAGGCCATAATCAGATTATCGGCTGCCTTTCTAGGCAAAAACAGTAGCGATGACATCGCTACTATGTCCTAAGAATGAGCATCAACGGAGCGTCAACAATTTTTAGCTTTGCATCTTCGGTAAGTTATGTTCCGATTAGTTGTAGACATCCATTTATGGGAGATTGGGAGCCTTCACAGGCAAAAACAATAGCGAGATGCTCCCTGCGGCATCCTGAAAATGAGCGTCAACCGAGCGTCAACAGTTTTAGGACTTGCATATTTCGTAATCAAGGCATTGCGCAAACCTTCGCGTGCGTAACTGTATTATTGACCGCCTTGCTAGGCAATAATAACATATCTCGAAGGTGAAACACAGATACCGAATTAATCGATATTTCACACTCCTCAACAAGCAAAAGCACATTGTTGGTTGCTGAAAACGCGATTTTGATAAGATACTATTAACACACTGCAAATACAACAGCCTTATATGAATCTATAGATGGACCCGCTGGGTGACCCGCTGACAACCTGCCCACTTCAGGCGGGTTGGGAGTTTACCATGGAACCATACCCGAGTGGGCAGTTCGGGTTTATTGACGACCCGGACCGCCAATTTGGCAACAGTTCGGTTTGGACCCAGACCCGGACCCGAAGTGACGGTCCGGAACCATTGCTAACACTAGCCAGTGGAGGTTCATCAACCAGATGAATGCTGTTGACTGTTGTCCGCATAGAATCCACCAGACTGAGGACTGAATATTACCTCTATCATCATGAGGTGTGGCCTTCTGCATCAGAAGGGGGCCCAGATTCGGGATATTGTTGTCCCAGGTAAGTCTGAGCCAAGTTGAGATGTCCTTGTCGCACTTGATAACGACCATGTTCTCCATTGGTGAGGATCATGGAAGCCCATCAGACTTACAAAATATGCCGATGTACCTTGCACCAGGCCAGTGCATAGCAGTATCATCCAGCAGCTTCAGCCTGCGAATAGTCACATGCCTCCACCAGAAATCCAGAATCGGGACAGTATTCTAGTTTTTGTTGAAGTATCTAACACAGTTGCCAATATAGAAGCCATGGTGGTGCCAGATTGGCCAACTTTGGGCCACCCATTTTGCTGGTGGAGTGTGATCATCCAAACCCAGCAACCTGCCACCTAACATTCCCCTCAGAGTGTCTGCCACAGAAGGAGGGCGAACTAGAAGAGGGGAAACCAGAAGAGGGTGAAATGGAAGAGGGTAAACCGAAATAGGGTGCACTTGAGGATGTGCAATGACTGGAGAGGGAACACTATGTGTGAGATCAGCTACAAGAATAGGATCAGCCACTGGTGCAGGATCTACCATGGGAGGGGGATCGACCGTGGGAGTGTGAATAGAAGAGTCAGAAGTCCAGAGGGTCCCGGTTGTCCAGAAGGTCCTGGTTTCCCTGAGGGTTCTGGGTGTCCAAAGGGCCCCAGTTGTCCAAGAGGTCCAGAAGTCATTGTTTTCTTATGGGTTGGCCTGGGGGTGTCATCTTTCCTTCATCTTTTCTGCAGGCTCATTTTGGCCCACTCCTCCCAGATGTACATCAGTGCCCACCAGCCATCATCATCCCCATGTTGACCATCCAAATCTTCACTACTTCTTCTGTTGGCTCCACAGTTCCACGCACCGGGGAACTGGGTACATATGGCGAATCCAAAGACAGTGTAGTCAGTCACCATCACAAAGTCTACTGACCCCGAGGGATTCTACTTTGTCAATCCAACTTTCTGGCATTTGAGCACTTCAAATTGGTCCTCCACGTGCCAGCTGGCTGCATTCACTTGTGCCTTCACATTTGCAGATAGCCTCTGGGCTACAAGCCATGACGATGTGACTTCCATGGTTGGTAGTGTGCATTGTGATGTTGTCCAGATGGTCAGTTATATTACATTGGCTAGATTCCAGATACAGGACTTATCAGTTCAATCACTAAGTCATTTCAAGATCAGATGCACAACCACTGGAAGGCTCTTCTAATGTTGTGCCTGGATGGATTGTCATTGTCCTCGGCAGGTTGATCTGGCCGGAAAGCTTCCTTTCCCTTACTGGTGTTGCCTCAGTTGTATCGCCCACTACCATTCAAATGGGCACTGCCATCGTCATCAACTGCATCTTGGGAAGGATCACTGTTCAGAAGCACCAAATCTAGTTCAGTATTTCCCAGCCACTGGCGAGCGAGTATCTTTACTGCCCACCAGACGAGATGCACTCCACACCTATGCGAGACGTTGTCACTGTGAACTTCACACTCAGGGGAACTGGAGTAGGGCTTGGCTACCATGCTGAGTCGAGGGCTATACTATGAGTACGAATTTAGGTCCTCCGTCATGTGATGGTGGAACACTTCCCTACCCTCAGCAGTGGTGCTGACTGAGACTGTACTGGTGTTGTACCAAATTACTTCGATGAACTGTCTGGAGGTCTTCAACAGTCGTTCATTGACTCCAACCATGGCATCTGTCATGGTCAGTGGCATCTCATACAGATTGCCACTTCGGAGTAACTAGTATCCCTATGTACTCGTCGGGTATATTCCTCCAGATGCCCAAAAATACCTACTATGTAACCATCAATTGTCTCCTGGCTGATATGGGGCATATAATTGCCTTCTTGGTCTGCGCTGTCATTTTCCTTGTCATCCTTGTCCTTGTCATCTTCAGCCTCGGCTATCACCACCCCTGGCTGTTTGTCCATCAGCTGCTGCTGGAACTCCTGCTCATCCTCATCATTGCTCTTGGTATCATTCCAGATAGGAATTACCCTCATTGGATTTGCCATCAGGACATAGATCGAGCCACCAGTTTTGACCTTGGCCAACTCTGGCTTGACCTTCGCAGGCAAGCCTGTTGCTATATTTCTGAACTCCTTCTTTGGCTGGTGGCCACTATGGTGGATGTGATTCCATTGAATGCGTTTATCAGTCAGTGATGCCACCATATATATGCTGTATCGATGTAACTTGCATTTGTACCTACTGGTCTACATGCGACCAAAATTCGGTGGCAAGTATGATTGCGTAGATGGGGTGAGACTGGTGTGGCAGGAACATCCGTTTCTCACCACCACCGCCATTCAGCTTGGCAGAGGACTGAGCTGTGGCAGGTGTACAGAGATACACAGATGACGGAGATGGACTGGGAGACAGGGGCGGACGGAGATACGAAGGTTACGGAGATGGACTGGACTACGGGGGCGGACGGAGATACAGGGGTAACAGAGATGGACAGAGCGACAGGGAGTATATACTCCGGAGACCCCGGGGTAGATTCACCAACATCTCATCTCATATCTCAACTTGTACCATCTTATCATAAAATGAATTGCACACTCTATCTTTGCCAACTTTTGATCACACTCGTGCTTCCTGGGATTTGTAGATCCACAAATTTGCGTGGTTTTTTGGGGCCGGGTAGCATCATATCTTCTCATCCGCTTGCTACGCTCCTCGAGCCAGAACTGCTGATTCTCACAAATCCCCTTTAGATGTCGCGAAAGGTGGGGCGGAATGTTGACGATGGGCTCTCTGTCTTCTAGCTCCGCCGTTCCACCACAAATGGCGCCCAACCACAGATTCTGGTTCGGAAAGCTGAGTACAGAATGGTGGGAAAGACTCCCACAAGCTATTACGGGTAAATATGGAGAGAAGAACCTAATGACAAATACCTACCCTGCGAGTGAGGTGAACACTGAAAGAAGTAAGGAAATTCATAGGGATGGTGCTAACAATGTCGGATAGGAATGCCGGAAGCAGTAACCCCGGAACATCGACGGCACTAACGAACAAGGCACTGACGGTATACCAGGACAAACACAGAGGAAATGACGCTGACCTAACCGCGGACGAGAGGCGCTGACCTCATACCGGGACGAACGCTGAGGAAATATCGCAAAACACACACCGGACAAAAGGCACTGACCTGATACCGAAATGAACATCAAGAAAAGGCAACGACATAACATCGGGACGAACATCTATGAAATAGCGCCGACCGAACACCGGACGAAAGGCACCACCCTTATACCGGGGCAAATGCCGAGAAAAACGCAATTACCTAAGACGGGATGAAGGGCACCAACCTCACAGACGGGACAAAATTCACCGACCTCATAGCGGCACGAACACCAAGCACAGGCACCAATCTAACACCGGGACAAACGCTGACGATGTAGCGCCAACCTAACACTCGATGACAAGGACCACCCTTATACGAAGACGAATACCGGGAAAAAGGCACCAACCTGACATGGCATGTAAGGCACCAACCTCGCAGACTGGATGAAGGACACCAACATCACAGATGGGACGACAGGCACCAACATCGAACCATGATGACAGGCACCGAGCTCGCAGACAGGACGACAGGTATCAACCTCATACCGGGACGATAGGCACCAACCTAAAACTGACGCAACAGGCACAAACCTCATACCGGGAGAAATGGTACCCACCTAACACTGGGACAAGAGACAGCAACCTCAGACCGGGACGACAGGCACCGACCTCACTGATGGCATGACCGGCACCACCCAAACACTGGGACGAGAAAACGCACGCGGAAAATGGACGCCGCCCCCATGCCAAGGAAGTCACTGATCCGAAGAAATACAAACAAAAGGAATCAACGATGCTGGTTAGATTGTGAGGAGCGCTAATGAGGATACTACTAGTGGTGGGGGGAAGTTGCAGGGAATAGAACACAATACATGACTTGGCAGGAAGCTAAGACAGAAAACTGTCAGAGGTGGTGGAGCTGGACTAAGAGAAGAATGAAACAAACAGCTCACCTCAAAACAAGAACGCCAATTGACCCAACTCCGCTTCCAAAAAACTCACAAACTGGCAATTGACCTTAGATCACCAATTACTGCCAATTCACCACCGAAACCACCATCCCATCTCCAAACCACTACAAACAGTATCAAGATGTCAACTGAACACTCTCGATCTAGTTCCACCGCCTGTTCCAGTGGCCATACCGCTTCCTCCAGTGCCGGACCCTCAAGGCATTCTGGATCCTCCGCCAGTGCTGGAACTTCTGCCAACACCTTGCCGAATCATGTCCACAATCAAACTCAATTCATTGAATCCTTGGCCCTCGCAATCGGGAAGGATAAGAAGCAAATGCCACTCCCGGGCACCATGGGCACCCCAGTCTTTGGAGGAGTGGACCTCACCAAATCCATCGAAGCCCGTGAAAGCCACTCATCTCGCACTGAGACCGACCCGGCGGCCAAATCCATCATGGCAACCTCCCCAACCCAATGGTTGGAAACAATCCAGTAAACGATCAAGATGATGAATGGATAGCTGAGGAAGAACTGGGAGCAGTTTTTATGGGAACTGAAGGACGCCTTCCGCCACACCGATAGCAGAGTCTATATGTACACGGGATCGTACTTGGAGTGACTATGCAAATAGTAGCTGGAATGTGGGAAATTCGGCCTCAAAGCCTGTATCCTTGCCTACGATAACATCAGCCGCATTATGATCAACAAGGGAGCCTTGGCAGAGTACTCACAGGTGGAAATGTTGCTCGGAGCCCTCCCAAGAGATTTGAGAGCGAAAGCGGTAATGAAAGTCGAACTAGATCCCAGAGACCCCTCAACATTCAAATACGACACATGCTGAAATCAGGTCCTCGACAGATGTGCGACCGCCGATCCCGTCGCCCTCCTGGATTCAAAAGGAGCAGGTATGGCACCGGGAGTGTCTCCTGACTCAATCCAAGCTGCTGTTCCGCTCCCACAGATGCCAGCAGTGGTGAACCTTCCGCCAATCCCGAACAAAGAGACCCTGGCACCAGCGCAAGTCACCGAGGCAATTCCTATCGCTACAGCCGACGATACAATCGACACAAAAATGGACAACATGATCAAGGTCTTCGACGCCTGGACCTGCCAGATGAGCAAAGAGATTGAGCCCGGATACGGAGGCTACCACACTGCCAGGGCACACACCATCCAAGCTGACCATCCACCTCCGCATACAGCAATGAATTCCCCACCTCCGAATGCACCCATGGGATCCAATTCCCAACAGCATCCACAGCAGTAGTTAGAACCCTGTATCTATTGTGATGAGCTAGGACACATCCGTGGGTTCTGTTCCGATGTGCACACCAATCAGGAACACGGTATGGTTCACCTCAATGAACATGGAAGACAATCCGTAGGACCAAGAGGAGGAAATTGATGGGAGATATCCGGGTATCGACCGGAAAGGAGGTTTTTGTCAATCCGGGTGTACACCTGGGAAGTTGCTCGGGAAGGGCAGCAGGGAGGAGAAGTAGCCATCACGGCGGCACCACAGACACCTCAGCCGCACCACATTCCAAGATCTGAGCAGTTTCAGAGAGCCAGCTGCTCGGGAAACCAATATGCCTAGTTGAAGTAAGGTCGACTGGGAAGGATACAGACCAGCATGACGAAGGAAAAAGGTTGGAGTTTTCTGAGGGAGAAGAGTGGGAAAGGAGGGACCGGATGATAAAACAAAAAAAAAAACACATGGACAGAGGAGTGGTCATTTCATAGGAAGAGAGTGTTTGCAGGGAAATTGGATGGCATATACAACGAGAAAGAGGTGGGATTATTCAAGGAAGAAGGGAAACAGTCAGTCAGAAGTGAGTGGCTATCGAAGGCAGTGAGAAAGCAGATGGGAAGCAGTGTGAACTGGGAGGATGAGTGGGAAGAGGAAGAAGAATTGATAATCGGAGAGTTCAGTAGGATGATGGTAGCAGAGGAGAAGTAGATGGGAGAGGACGCTCTGGCGAAGGAAAGGAGGGTAACCTGGAGAGAATACACAACTTGTGTGTGGGTTCCAGAAAATAGCATTGCTCCGGAACTGAGCTCAGCACATCCGTTCCCGCCAGACCAACCGTCCAAACGATGATGGGAAAGACAGATGGAAAGGATACAATGGGGGAAGGGAGGAGATCCAGTGCATGGACCGCAACAAAAAGAGTTGAAGATACCGAAAAGCACACAAGAGAGTAGAATTGCAAGATGGAGGGAGAATATCAATTCCACACAATTGCGTGGATTCGCAAAATGGAGGGGGAACAAATATTGTTATTGGCTGAGTTGCACCCATGTTACACAAAAAATTCCTACAATTCTCCCCTGACCCGCTATTGACCTCGAGACAAGAGAGACGACAACTATCACAGGAGTGGACAGAAAATTCACCACAAAGAACAGGCACAACATGCAAGCTATGCCAAACCACCGAGTGCAATAAAAGAAAGAGGAGGGGAAGAGGCAAAGAAGTTGTGAAGAGATTCGAGAAGAGCTTACTAGGGAAATCGGAAACCACATAGAGACTGGAAACAGAAGGATCTGGCACAACACACCCCTCCAGGATTATAAAGGGCATTCCCCCCCCCAACGTGCCTAAGGAAAGACAACCACCATCTGTACCGTTCACCTCCCTCTGCACATTGAGGAATATGCCCAATGTTGCCATCTCAACCCTTACCGACAACTGACATGCCATTTACATCAATCAACAGCATTGCAGCAGTACTCAATGATGCATCAGCAAAATGTATTTTAGCCACTGGAAGCCTCCACGGGTGTCTGAGAGGATGTGGAGTGTAAACTTAGATGCGTCAATTTCAGGAGAGTATCAGACCCTAGGTGGGCATTCCTGCCGGCCTTCAGAGTAACTGGGAGCGCCAACGACAAGCCTGGGAGCACCTTGGAGCACATGCGACAAACCTGTGAGCACCTGCGACACACCTGGGTGCGCCGGCAACAAACCTCGGTGCGCCGGTGACAAGTTTGGGAGCTCCACGAATCACAGTAGAGCAGTCTGGGAAAAACAACAACTTTTTTGGGAATGCTGCTGGTGTGCCTGGAAATCATAGCTACTACTTATTGATCAATGATTTTTAAACCTCATGTATTCAGTTTCTATTCTCATGTATGTGTCTATGTATCTATATAGCTACCCATCTACACAGAGTACATCTGGACAGGCTGCGGGCGGTGCTTGAGAGCAATTCGAGGTGCGCCAGAACATGACGATCGACTGAAATCTGGGATTCATTCCGAGGCCGTGATCGAGAGAGTTTGGAGATGCACTTGGAGGCCCTGATCGTGCGAACTGGGAAGCTGAGATCAGGCGAGTTTAGCGATACACTTGAAGACGGTGATCGACTGTGTTTAGAGATGCGCTTGGAGGCCATGATTGTCCGAACTTGGCGGCCGTAATCGGGCAGGTGTAGAGATACACTTGAAGACTGTGATCAGGTGAGTTTGGAGATGCACTTGGTGGCTGCGATCGAGTGAAGTTGGAGATGCACTTGGAGGCAGTGATCTAGCGACTGTGGAGATGCACTTGGAGGCCATGATCATGCGTACTTGGAGGCCAGGATTGAGCGAGTTTGGAGACCGTAATCGAGCGAGTTTCAAGATGCACTGGCAGGCCGTAATCGAGCGAGTTTGGACAAGTACAGGGTGGCAGTTAATGCACGGCGTGCCGGGTACTGACACTATCTTCATCATTTCGTTAACTCGCAACCATGGGAATGTGCCAAGGTGACTCTACCTTTTTGCTCTCATGGAGAGGAACGCTGGAATCTGAAGCTACATTCAGGGGTCAACTTGTAATCATGAACATGAAGGGAAGACGAACAATCTTGGGTGAATGCTGTGCTCCGTGTATGCTGTACTCGGTGTATGCTGTACTCGGTGTCTGCTGTACTCGGTGTATACTATACTGGGTGCCAACTCGTGATCAAGACATGGCGAGATAGAGAGGGATAACTTAACAATGTGATCCGCGATGATATTAGAGTTGTGTATGAGAAAGAGAGAGATGGGGGATGAAGATAAGAATGATGTGGAGGATTACGAGCGGATATGAGAAATTAGGGGCACGACTTGCCAGATTGGAATGTGATGACCTCGTATCGGTGTTATTACACACCGGATCGGCACTCGTACCTACTGTATCGGAGATGGTATATTGACTCACATGGGAAAATCTCTTAAGTCCTAGTTTCTCATGAAGATTCCCCCTGTACCCTCTCATCTCTCTCTTTCTTGGCCTCAATTCAACCATTACCTAAGAACACGAAGTTAGGTCATCCTGCTCTATCTCCCCATCCCATGATCGAAAGTTCACACCGAGTACAGCATACACAGAGTACAGCATACACAGAGTACAGCATACACCGAGTACAGCATACACCAAGTACAGCATACACCAAGTACAGCATACACCAAGTACAGCATACACCAAGTACAGCATACACCAAGTACAGCATACACCAAGTACAGCATACACCAAGTACAGCATACACTGAGTGCAGCATACACCAAGTACAGCATACACCGAGGAGAGCATTCACCCAGTACAGAATACACTGAGTACTACATACACCGTGTACTGCATTATCCCAAGTTTGACTGTCTCTCGCTCCCAGCCAGTCTCTCATCGCTTGGCAGACCATGTTGTACACAATTTTCTACATTCGCACAGTTAGTTGTTAAAGAATGAATATAGTCACAGCTCCCATCGTGCCTCCCTCCCAAACTACGCGTCCAGATTGACCACCTCCTAGTACTCCTTGACTCTCGCTCGATCATGGCCTCCAAGTGCATCTCGAAACTCGCTTGATCACAACCTCAGAGTGTATCTCTATACTCGCTCGATTGCAGCCTCCAAGTGCGCACGATCACGGCATCCAGGTGCATCTCCAAACTCGCTCGATTGCGGCCTCCAAGTGCATCTCCAAAGTCGCTAGATTACAGCCTTCAACAGTATCTCCAAACTGGTTCGATGACACCCTCTGAGTGCTTCTCCAAGTTCACTCAATCACGGTGTTGTGAAACGGTGGAGCAAGAATGCAGACAGCCCATCATCAACACTCCACCGCACCTCGCATGGTATCCAAAGGGAATTCATAATACTGAGCAGTTCCTGATCGAGGAGCATAGGAAGAGGGTGAGAGGACACGAAGCGATACCCAGCCACGATGAACCACACAAATTGCGTGGGTCCATGAATGGTTGGCACAAATTGGGTGGATCTACAACCTCGGCAAGAGTGCATGAAACCAAGAGCTGGGAAAGATAGAGGGTGTATTTCGTATGATGAAATGATTTCTATCTACCCCGGGGTCTCCAACATATATACTGCCTGCCGCTGAGCCCATCTCCGTTATTCCTGTATCTTCGTATTTATATATATAGAGAGACTCTGATAATACATGCCATATTATGATGTACCGAATCTTGTGACTATAACAAAGACCAATATCATCGATGAAATGCCTTGTGGTTATGAAACCCTAAGAACCACTGGTGTGAGAATACGGCACCAAGTCTCCTGCAGAGGTCTCAGCAGCTCCAAGATTTGAATATCCTAATAGTCAAATCTCGTAGCATCCTCAACTCACCTCCATCACTGCAGGTGCTTTCAGGCGCATGTGCGAATGCACTTGCACAGTCTGAGAGCACTTTGCAAAGCTCCAGGGGGGGCTGGGAGCATCTGGAAGTACTTAGAGGCACTGCCGAGGGCAACCGGAGTGTCTGGGAGGTTTGCATACGGCTTCCGCACTGAATTACATTTTACTGATGTGCCATGGATTTCGAACCATCCTTAACCACTACCACCGCCGCTACGAGCCTCCACTCCAACCCCGCAGCAGTCACCACCACCGCAGCCGCCTCCACCGCAGCCGCCACCACCGCAGCCACCACCACCGCAGCCACCACCGCAGCCACCACCACCGCAGCCACCACCACCGCTGCCACCACCACCGCAGCCACCACCACAGCCACCACCACCGCAGCCACCACCACAGCAGCCACCACCACCGCAGCCACCACCACAGCAGCCACCACCACCGCAGCCACCACCACCGCAGCCACCACCACCGCAGCCACCACCACCGCAGCCACCACCACCGCCGCCACCACCCCCGCAGCCACCACCTCAGCCACCACCACCGCAGCAACCACCACCGCAGCCACCACCACCGCAGCCACCACCACAGCAGCCACCACCACCGCAGCCACCACCACCGCAGCCACCA
>Ga0307515_10009102_pt1 | contig 19267 bp, 2 predicted proteins | sample 17_EM_MG_FD_194513 | JGI IMG/M metagenome (GOLD analysis project Ga0307515, IMG submission 194513) | Populus trichocarpa ectomycorrhiza microbial communities from riparian zone in the Pacific Northwest, United States - 17_EM | ecosystem: Host-associated > Plants > Roots > Unclassified | place...
TCGATTGTTTTTGATGGTAAGATGGGTATGCGTAAGTTTTAAAGTGTGGCGCTACCTTTTAGTAAGGTTGCATGTGTGAGAGATAAATCTTAAACATGGGGAACACCTATAATGGAAGGGAGTATTTATAATAGGGAGTACTCCTAATAGTAAGGAGTACCTACGATAATGAGGAGTACTTATAATAATAAGAAGTACCCATAATAATGAGGAGTATTTATAACAATGAGGAGTACCCACGATAAAGGGGAGTGCCTATAAATGGTAGTGCCTATAGTAATAGGGAGCACCTATAATATTAGGGAGTACCTATAATAGTAGTTACCTATAATAGTAGGGAGTAATAGGGAGTGCCTGCAGCGATATGCCTTTGGCTAGTTTTTAGTGGCCATCTCTAAATAGTTAGCGTTTAGCTTACGTATTTCGCTTACGGATTTCGCAAAAAAGCATGCTATTTAATTAGTATTTACATTGCTTTATTTTTATAAATTAGAAAATAGATACTTTAATTATAATATAACTTTTAGCTAAGTTATAGTAATTACTAGAGATCTCTGTAAAAGTCTTTACTATAGTTAATTTTAGGCCATTCTAAGAAGAAATATCCCTTAGAATGTCCTACCTAAACCTATATTATACTAGTTTAGTCTTAGTAAATAATTACCTAGCTTGTATAATAGTTCTCTACCTTTATATACTTAGTAGCGTAAGTTAGGCCGGTCTGTAACTCGTTTAATCCTCTATTAAAAAAGACTTATTACTTTCTAATTTAGATATTTTAGAATTAGCCTTTATTGGCCTACCCTCTTTAACCTAGTTAAAATATGCTAGCGTTTTCTTAACTAGTATAGGATAGAACTTTTCCTTTAAAGCAGTTAGTAGTCTATATAGTAATAAAGAGAAGAGGACCTACTAGATCTTATAGGTTTGGAGGCTATAAAGGTTAATCTATAGATATATAGGTATAAAATCGACTGTTGCGCCGTATTAGGATATAGCAATATATGTTATAGTCTCGCTTTAATCTATTAGCTTTTTGTAAAAAGGTCTCCTTTTACTTTTAAAAATTCTTATTTATAGCTCGCTTTGACCTTAGTAATGACCTTTGCTTTAAATATATTACCGTAATACTAGATAATTAATGGCCTATTAGCATTTTGTGGGGTAACTAGGGTACGAGTTGGCTCTAAATTGCATATTAATAAGGTGGGAATGTTAAGAATAAATATAGAATCTACCCCTTAATATTGGCCTAAGTTTTAACTAAAAATAAGATCTTGTTCTAAGAACTGGATCTAATCCTAAAAACCATATTCTAATTCTAAAGGCTATGTCCTAATTTTGGGTCCTAGATATACTAAACATAATTAAAAAGATATAGAATTAAGCTAATCGGATTATTTTTAGTTTTAGCTTAAATTGCAATCCTAAAAACTGGATTTAATTCTAGAGACTAGATCCTAATTCCGGTTTTAGGATATAGGCTAATTAACTACTATAAAAAGGGCGCAATTTTAAAAACCAGATCCGGTTCTAGGAATGGGATCTAGTTTTTGGGAAATAGGTCGATTAACTGTTATAAAAAGAGGTTGCCTGTATCTGTATTTAGTATATTAAGTTTAGCTCATTTTAGAAGCTACGTAATTAATTATAGGCGTGTGTATAACTAACCCAATAATTAACCTACATTAGAGCCTCGCTCTATTTAAGCCTTACGTGTCGCGGAATAAACTAAAGCTAATAATTACGATTAGTTATAGACTAATAAATGCTGCCTATAGCTTTCTAATAATACTAGAATCCTATATACGCACTATATTTTAGCCTATATAACTAGAGACTATAAACAGTATCCCTACACTTTAGGTTATTATGGCTTAGCATTTAACTAAGCCCCGCAAAGCTGTAGTCTAAGCTACGTTAGATTGGCTTAACTTTTCCATGCCTAATCTTTAATCCTTGCGTTCCGCTTGTACCTTACTTCCTTCCTTATACTTTTCTTCCTCGTTATATCCTTATTTTAAAACGCGCCCAATATGTCCTTAACCTCCCTACACTTATTTACTTCTCTACTATTATACTATTCGTTATGTCCTAGCCTCTTTAATATCCCCTCCTCGCCTACTTACCCGCTTATTACGTCGGTCCTCCTAATATAGCTCTTAACGCGCTCGCCCGCGATAGTAAATCTCTTTAAATTAGAGATAATTAAAACAAAACCTATTAGGGAAGGGCTAGATAACTTCCGCGATTTATTTAACTTAACTTGTTAGGATCTGGGTATCCTTAGCTCTTTAGACTTATTATACCAAATAGGCGATAAAGGTATTTGTTAATTTGTCTATTATAAGTCCCCTCTAACACGCATAGGGCTTAAAAATCTCGTTATTGACCTTATCCTAGTATTATAAAACCTTCCCGCTACTTAACTGCTGCCGTTTAGCGCTAGCTGTAGCAATCTTCTCCGTAACCTTATCCGACTTAGCTCCTTAGTTAATTCCGTCGACTTTAATATTAAATAGTTTACCCCTCTCTTAAAAACAGTTCTTAATCGCGAATCCGATAAGGGCGTTTGGAGTAATACTATTGCTACTATAATAGAGTTTACGCCTTCTCCCTAACTGCTGCCATTCCATATTTAATAAACCCCATATTAACGCAATATAAGCAGCTTCGCCAACTCGTCTAAATATAGGAAATACGTAGATAATATTCTAAAGGAGGAGCTAGGCCCTCTTTACGTAGAGATTTCTAGCTTAAATAAAGCATTCTTTAGGGGAGTAGAAGGTCTTAAAGAGGTAAGCGCCGTCGTTTTTAAGAAATGTAAGGAAGGGGATAATCTACTATACGCTAAGGGCGGCTAGCGTGACTAGCCTAAAAGTGCAGAGTAAAATAATATCCTGGAGTGGTTTAATAACCTAATTAAATCATTTTTAGGCTTTGTAGAGGAGTATAGGTCTGCCCTAAAGATATAATAAAAGCTTGTCGTATATACTAAGTAGCCTTTATAAGGGTCTACGGCGAAGTAAAAGCTAGATATCGGTTTTGCGGATAATCTAATGGCTAGTGAAAGCTCTTAATGCTATTAGTCGCATATACTTGTGCTAGGAGAGCTAAAGAGTAATCTAAATATTGATATAGCCTTAAAAGCATGGTTTGATTTAGGGAAATATATAAGGGAAGTATTCGCCGCTTAGGATAGTCGTCGCTTTGTTCTAAGCTTTACCCTTTATAGATTTATTATGCGGTTATAGGAGTATGACTAAGTAGGAGGCATTGTATTATCACTATTTAATATTAATAAAGACGGACTATAATTTACCTTAGTGATGTTGGGATTTCTTTAGATAAATAAGGAGCAGCTTGGGTTTAACCCTACTATTCTAATATCGGACGGTAAACGGTATATTGAAATTGTATATAACGACCAAACTGAGCATTTTATCCTTAACAAACTTATAAAGTAGGTACGCTATATCGCTAGTTAAGCGACTACTTACTAGAAAGTATACCGTAAGGGGATACCTAAGATACCCCTCATTATTAAAGACTTGTAGCAGTACTTAAAGCGTAAGGAAAAAGGCAAACTGCTATATAAAATATTAGAGAAGGGAGTAGTTAATATGGCTAGGTACTATTACCATAAGATTATTCGCGTAAGTGGATAAGATAATAACACCTTTAATATCCGTAAGGGGCTGGATATTATAAAAGCGACAAACTATAAGCTAGAAGGCTTAATAATGCCTCTAAGACCAGCCGGAGTGTAAGGAAGTATAAAAAAAGGTCAAAGTTCTAATAAAAAGAGGTCTTCTAGCTATAGCGCCCTATTACCGCCTGGTAAGCGCCTGTGTTTAACCTCTTTAACTAAGCGCCCTATTATATAGAATCGCGTATACTAATACGTTATTACTAGTGATTATAGGAAGCCTCTTTATAAGGTAAGCTCTTAGGCTGTAATACTTGCTATATTAAAGGGTAGCATTAAAGGATATAAGTCTTTATATACGTAGGCCGGTATTATCTAATATAACATTTTAATAGGCAACCTTATAATGAACGAGGAAGATAATAATCCTTCTTAGCCGGCATTCTTAATTAATTTTAATCTTGCGATTAAAGAGAAGCGAGAAGGGCCTTTAGGAGTACGGGGTAAAACTAGTATAAGAGCGTTTATAGCTATAGAAGTGCTTCTAGGCGAGAAATACTCCTTTAGGTATAATCTAGAGTCGTTCTTCTAGGTGCTTTTTTAGATATACGTATACTATAATCGGTTTAGTAAAGATATCGGTCCAACTGAGTTTAAGTGTTAGAACTATAAGAATACTATAAAGCTGGCTAAGTTAAAATTAGGGCTAGTAAGTAGAGAAGGCCATTTTCTTAACTATATAGCTAAGGCATTTACACCCTACTACTAACCGCTAAAGCCGTGGGTTAATAGGCTGTAGAAGGTAGTTTTCCTAATAGATGGGAAGTAGGAGAAGGAAAATAGGGCGCTTTATTCCTAGATAAAAAAGATTCTCTAGCAAGTATAGAAGGATCTAAAGGTGCTAGCAGAGTAGATAGAATAACATTTCATTACCCTATACTCTTCTACTATACGAGTTAAAGGTTTGTAGAGATTTAGGCGGCTAAGGCTAGGTAGTAGCCTTGGTTAAAACGTATGTAAAATAGCGTAGGGTAGGCTAAATAAACTTAAGAAAGCGGATAACCTAATCTTCCACTAGATTATTAGGTCCCTATATCCTACTATCCTATATAGGCTTTATATTTCTATAAAATATGTAATTTACTCCCTAGCCTATTAGAAGCTGCCTTTTGCCGCCTAAATGGAGGCTATAGGAGAATTAATTCCTTCCTCTAACTAATCCCCTACTTAAATAAGTCTCCTATTTAAATAAATCCCCTACAGGAGCTAATGCCTACGTGTTTTACCGCCCTATAGGAACTAGTCCCCTACTCTAATAAATCCCCTACTCTAATAAATTCCCTACTTTAACGAATCCCCTACCCTAACGAATCCCTTCTAGGCGCTAACGCCTACGTATTTTACCGCCCTATAGAAACTAATCCCCTACGGCTTATATTCCTATATAGCTTTTACTCCCTTATAGAAACTGGTAGCTACTTTTTTCACTCCCCTATGGAAACAAATCCCCTATAAATTCCGTTCCTATATATAGTAACTATATCTTCTATTACCTTATCCTATGGCTTCTATTCCCGTATAGCTTTTACTCCTCTATAGGAATTAATGGCGATAACTTCTACTTCCTTACGGAAACTAATCTTTTATAGCTTTTAGTTCTTTACAGAAATCAATACTAGCGTCCTTTATCCCTTTATAGCTTTTAGTTCCTTATAGAAACTAATACCTATATCTTCTACTCCTCTACAGGAACTAATACCCTATAGCTCCTGTTTTCCCGTTCTTAAATTCGCCTGCGTTATAGCCTACTATATAGGCCTTATTATTATAGGAGTAAGGAAGTATATAGGCTTATGTCCTATATGGGAATGGGAGCTATTTACGCACTGGCTACCCGTAATTGAGGTTTTAGGAAGGTAGTAGGTACTTTAAGTTATCTAGTTGTATTTGTTAGAACCTGGGCCTATAACTAGGGATTTAATATATAACTACCCGACTATATCTATATCTAAAATCGCAGCCGCCTAAAAGTCTTAAAAAGTGGGAAATACTTAGTAGTAAGCGTTTAAATTGCCAACTTGGCCTAGACCCTTATAGTTATAGTTAAACTTATTACCTAATTGCAGAACTGTTTTTAGATACCAATAGGATAACGATTTTTTTTCCTTATACGCTAAGGCAAGGGCTACTCCTATAGCATTTTTGATCTGTAAAATATAAATAATTTAGCATAAAAATTCTTTGCTAGGACTTTAGCATTCCTACCTATTAATTATTAAGCTCCCGTTATGCTAATTCCTTAAGCTCTTTGTAACTAAATCTTGCCCTACTAGTAACTACCTTTGTTAGGAAACTGGCCTAAAGGCCCCGTCTCGTATTAGCGCCTAAGGGAGGGTATTTTATAGCTATACGTATTCTGCTTTGTATTATGTCGTTAAAGTCTTTTATATAATTAGTAGTGAGGATTATAATTCCTTTATAGTATTTAAGTTTCCGTAGAAAAATTAAAGTTAGGTTGTTGCCTATATAATCTAATAATCGTTACTTTATAAATACGTTAGCTTTATCTAATAAAAGTATAGTATTTTAACAGCTAGCCAGCCGGAAAGCGTAAGAAAGCTAAATTTTAACCTCCTTTGCGTTGGTGGCTAGGTCCCTACTAGATAACTAAAAGAGTTAGGCAAATAGTAGCAGTTTAAATAAGTAGGGCATACTGTATAAAGCGGCTTTTACAGCTCTTCTAAAAGTCCTTTTATAGTTAAGGTCTTTCCAACTCTAAAAGGACCACTAATACTCTATATTAGTTTTCTCTAAGTATAAAGTAGAACGGAGCTTATATTATAGTAGCATAATTAAACTATGTTCTTTACCTAGTATAAAATTATTAAACTAAGCCCTATTTGCGTAAGAAGCTATAAGAGCCTAAATAAGCTTCTTTTGGTCCTTTAGAATAGTAAGGTTCTAAAAGAAGAGGGCATTCTACTTAATATTACTAATATTGTTAACAGTAAACTCCACTACGGGATATTAAATTAGTTTTATAGTCTTCTTAGCTTATAAATCTAGGAACTTATACTAGAGCTTATTATTAAAACTAAACCCTAATATAGTTGGGCTATAAATAAGCAAGTTCTTATATTTTAACTCGGTAGGCTTCTTACTATTACTCTTAACTTTATTAAGTTTTTTCTTAGCCGGTTTATTAAAATAAATCGTCTAAATATTATTAGTTTGGTATTTTCGCTGCTTATTAATGCTAGGTTTGGCGTAGTTTAGATTATTCTCTTAAAAAAGTACCGGGTTAACTATAATCCGACTATTAACGGATAATCTAGAGGGCTTTCCTTTCTTTATTTAAAAGGCTTTACCTTTATACTATTGGTAGTGCGTCCCCATTAATAAAATGAATTTATAACCACTATTAGTAAGTTCTCACTTCTCCTCCTCTACGTTAGGGTGATATTTAAGGGGAAAATATGTAAGGCTGTGTATTGGCTTCAATCCCTAGAACTTCTAAATAGCAGCTATGGTTACAGCCTTACTAAATTTTTTGCCATTAAAATCTAGATACTAACCTTAAATACAGAAATATTTATCTCCTTTATTGTCCTCTTTTACCTCGCCTAAGTTAAATCTTATATATCTATGCTTCTTAGTGCTATAGCATTTTCTATACATTTAACTTAAAAAGAGTTTAGAGTAGATTAAATGTAATTTCTTTACTATCTTGTAGCGATTTAAGGCGCTGTTTTATTAAGGTATATATATCCCTAATATAGTTCACTAAGAGGTTAAGGTGGGTGCTGTTTTCTGGGGCTCCCTTATAAGCTTCTAGCTTAGAAAGGAAGTAGTATAATATATTCCGCTCTACCTAGTCTTAAGTTAGCAGCCGATCTGGGGCCTAATGGATAGGGTTTTATACCATAGGTTTGTTTTCCTTAAAGAAAGTTCTATTTACACCTTGTAGAATAGACCTAAGTATATCCCGTAGGCCTTTAGACTTAACGTTAATAAGGTATATTATGCGTTTAGTCTTCTTATCTGTTATTTTACTGTTAGTAATATAAATCTAGTAGCTATTTTCGTGCTTACTAATGTATATACGAATAATAAATATATATTCGTTATATGCGTCTACCTTAGAAGGTACTATAGAGGATTTAACTATCTTATACTTTGAGGTTATATTATCCTAGCTATGTATAGCAAATTAGCTAGGGTTATACTTTTAGTTTGGTAGGGATATACATTTTATTAACTATCTTATACTCTACCTTTAAAGCTTAGGCTCTCGGTTCTTAAGGTTGGGAACTATTTATAGCTTAAGGCTTAGTAGCCTTGGGAGAGTCTATAGCGCTAGGTATTGCTTTTACTGCCTTTAATATGTCCTTAAGTAGCTCCGTAAGGTAAAGGACAGTAACTAGGTCTAAGGGCGGTATAACTAGGCTAAAAAGAGGTGTATGCGGACTTCCGTAGCTAAAAGGAGTGTCTAGAGATACCTTATACGGCTTTATAGTCTTAGGCTAGTTTAATATTATTACTTTATAAAGCTTTAGTAATGTAGTGCTGAATTAAAGTATAAAATTAGTAATAAGCTAAGTGTATAGAGTGAGGAGCTAAGTATAGAGAAAATCGATGGTATTAATTCTTAAATAAGATCCGCCCTCTTTATACCTAGTAATGCAATATACTACGTAAATACTTTTCTCTATTTATCCTAGGAGACGCTATATTATATATATTAACATTAGTTCCAATATAGTAAAGGACTAAGTAAATGTTATATAATCTTGCCTTAACTATAAAAACAAAGCTAAGACCTATATTTGGGAGCTTAGTGAAGCTTACGCTATAGTTATATTCTTACTATCGCTGCGGAGATATCGCGAGGGCTTATATATGGGATTCTTATTCCAACTATTAGAGTCGCGCTAAAACTAATATAACTATATTAGTTTATATACGGTAGTAAAGGTAGATATTATAGATTAAAGGGAAAGAGATATATATATAGCATTAGGTGCGCCTTTTAAACAAAAGAAGATTTAAATAAGCCCCTATTAAATATAAGTAATATTACTAAGCCCTATACTACCCCGCACTTTAAGCTATTAAATTAGGCTAAGAATTTTAAAAAGATATACGTGCAGAATAGAGTAGGTGCGCTATTAAGCGATGGGAATTATTGCATTGGGATACAGCCGCGGTTGGTCTAAACTTAGGTTCCCGCTATATGGTCTAGTCTAATCTAGTCCGGTTTAGTCCAGTCCGGTTTAGTTATATTTTTATCTAGCCTTAGTCTTATTCTTTCCTTATCTTATCCTATCCTATTCTAGCCTTATCCGTTTATTTTTAATTCTGCTATATTTTTAAAGTCTATTAAATTAAATAACTGGTTAATTAAATAACTTAAGAAAGAGAGAGCGACATTTAATAACGACACGTACCCATTACTCTTATACTAAATTAATGCGTTTAGATTGTGTTACGATTTACTATAAGAGAATATAGTATTCCTAGCGAAGCGGTTAAAATAAAGTTGTAGTAAGAGGCTACGAGCACGTACTTTTTTAATAGATGTTTTCCTAGGCGTGGGACCTAAAGTATTCCTATTATGTATCTTAGCAGCACCTATCTTAAAGTTATATAAAATAACGCTAAAGGGCCTCCTTCTAAAACTTTAAAGTTAGTAGAAATCTACCTTACGCCTATAAGAACTAATAGTAGCTATAATAGAACTTTATAAGGCTAATTTAATTAGCACCTTAATTTCCTTATCTTAGAAACGTTAGTTTTTAGAGATTACTCTCGCTACTAGTAGATAAGCTCTTTTATCCTAAATAACTTCATTACTAATTCTTAATAGAGTAAGGCCTATCGCAAAGTACGTATACTCCTTTATTAGAGAGTTACTTACTAGGCGTTAATACAAATCTAGACCTAAGGAGTACATCTACTTAGATTTTATAAACTACGCATGCCTAGGTTATATACTAAACACTAGGTATATATGGCTCTTCTACTCTTAATAACTAATCACTTATTTGTAGTAGAGTAAGACTTAGCGTTAAAAAAAAGCGCTCTTATATTGGATATGTAAAAGATAAATAGTTTAAAAACCTTGTCCCTAAACTTTAATAATAGCTTATTTAAAGATAAATGCCTTATTAGATTCTCGTTTTAACGCTATATTAGTTTTAGACCTTAAATTTATAGATCTCCTTAGCTTTCTATAGTAATATAAGGCTAGCTACCTAAACTTATAAATAATATATCCGTACATCGGTGTGCTATTACTATTTATTAACATCAACTTAGAACTAACTCTTAGATTGAGCGTAAAAGTGGAATTCTCTCTTTAATTAAGCGAGGCGTTACTTTAATATATGCTTGCTTTAAGAACTATAGCAGTAAAAGTACCAGATAGAAGGACTACTAAATAGCCTGTAAGTTTCACTAGGCCTTATAATAATAATAACAAAACTAGTACTTTTATTTAGACCTATAACTACGTTCCTTATTAGGTTACTAAAGACTCTAACAGCCTTACTAGCGCTGTGTTTCTTAATAAGGATTATATAAACTAACAAGTCTACCATTTTAAAGTCTGTGCCAATTGTCTTAGGGTCTATAATAAGATCTACTCTAGATTAGATAGTATTTAGTAAAAATATATTCCTGCAAGCCTTATAATTATCTTACTAATTGTATAGCCTTTTCCTTAAGCTTATAATTATCTTGCGTGATATTATCTACTGGCGTTATCTAACTCGCCTTAGCTATAATCGGGGCCCTTATATAGTTTAGCGTAAGGTGGGACAATATATATTTAGAAAACGGTGCCCTATTATATAAAGGCTGTCTAAGATTGGATTAAGCTCTTTGTTAATAGTATATAATATTTAATAAGGGGGTAGGTCTCTTGGCGCGCGCTTAGTAAAATCCTATAGTAATATCTTAAGGTAACAATTGTAGGGCTTAGTTAAGGGGAAGAAGCGTTTATATATAAGAATACGTCTTCTACTAAGGGGAGGGCTTGGTTAAAGATATCCTCTAGGAAAAAGGAGACGAGAACGTATATATACTTACTAAAAGTGCTGCCTATAGGATAAGTAACTGTATAATTGCTATAAGGATAGAAAGTTGCTTATATGCAATTTACCTTAAAGTTTTAGAGGTATTATTAGGCTAATAAGATTTTAGAGAAGAGGGGCTATTTATATAAAGCTGAAAAAGTTAAGTTAATTAAAATAAAGAGGGCCTATGTGCTATATAGCAAACTATAAAGTATATGCGATATTTAAAAGAATATATAAGTAGAAGCGTATAGCGCGAGAAGGCGAAATAGGCCTTATTTAAAGTTATACTAGCTATAAATATTAATGCCTAACTTATATAATAGCTACCCCTTTAGCTACTGGTAGGGCGGATATTACGTGCCTAATAGCTAAGGGTTAAGCGCTGGACCGTTAGATGCGGCTCGCCCTAGCCTATAGTATTAGTGTTGGTTAATATAAGTAGCTTTTGCTTACCGTCTGTAAACGATAGCTTTTACTTAGCCTTTTAACCTTTTTATAGATGTTTGTAGCTAACCCTTATTTAATAAGGGGAATTAATAGGTAATGAGTGCCTATATATGGCTAGTTTAGGACTATCCTAATTACGATTTAGGTATTAAATATACTAAAGGTTGGGTTTAAGATCGCTACTATAGACTTAATCCCTAAAGGGAGTCCAGTTAAAGAGAATGGAAAATTAAAAAAATTAATTATAGCTTTAACCCTAAAGACAGATAACTCCCTTAGATAGCTATACTTTAGTCATCTCCTATATTAAATTTATCCTTACTAGACCCTCTACGCCCAATCGCCTTAATGCTTCTTCTTATTTATAATACTTCTAGGCTTATATAGAAACTCTTACACCGATTATAATATAGGCCACAATATACTCTCCCTGCTTAGATTAGTGGGATATCTTAAAAAGCTAAAAGACTTACTTACTAAAAGAAATAAGTATACGCTATCCACTAATAGGAGAATTATGCTTGCTACCGCTATAATAATTTTAATAATAGTAGTGTATAAGGCTCCCCATAAGTCTATCCTTTTAATAAATTATATTGCTTTAATATAGAAGGGCTCTTCTAGCTCTTATAGGTATAGTGCCTTATAAATTAGAAAGATTGGAACCGAAATAAAAAGTGTATATATTAGAAAACTTTTTAGTGCTATTAAGACACATTCTAACTGGCAGTGTAATTTCAGCTAGGATAGCGAGGTGCCGCTAGCTTAAGATAGAATAATAATTACACTAGCCGAGGCGGGTATAAGGTAAAAGATTAGCCGGCCGTCCTTTATAAGCCGTCTATATAGCCGCTATAGGGCCGAAATCTAATTCTTCTTAGTGGTTTTTTTTAGTAGGGTGGCAGCACAAACCTAAAAACTTAGTATAGTCTATAACGAAAATGCTAATAACTAACCTATTGGCTGGAAGGGGATTTAGGGCGGTTAAAGCTTTTGGTCCACTAGATAGAACTAAATAAAAACGCTAATAGTAATTTAAAACGGAATAAAGCGGAGAAGTATTTAAACGACAAGGTACTTCTAATGGGAGAAATAGTAGTAGTGCCATCTAAGTAAAGAAATATTTATAAAACGTAAGTATAAAACGTTATAATACTAATAAAGTAGTATATTAAGAAGTATAAGGCAATAAATAAGTTCTATGTAGAAGTAGGCAGCGTAAGTAGGTAACTGATTAGGTATCTTTAGGAGAGTAAAGGCGGAAGGCAAAAGCCTTAGCCTTGTTTAGTGCACTATTTATTAAATATCTCTAATATTAGGTGCATTAGCAATAGGCTTAAATTAAAGGATCTCTTTTAGCTAAAAGGGGGTTAGGCTAGAATAGGCTGTATCCCGCCCTGTTTCTGTCTATACTAGTTTAATCTAGTCCAGTCCCCTTATTTTATTCCTAAATATTAGTTAAAGCAAGTTTACAATAAGATTTTTGCCTTTTATCCCTACGCGAAGATACGCTTCCTAGACGAATATTATAAACACAATAGCCCGCATACTATCTCCTTATATTTATTAAGACACGGTTAACTAAAGATAAGTTATACTAGCTTTTATATATAACTAGGACCAGAACTAGGCCCTAGTATATAGCCCCGTACTTTAAGCCTATTACTTAGCTTAGAGTTAGGAGGATATTAGTATAATTTAGCACTTTAGTACTTGCCAGCTTAGCTATCCGAACGCCTTTATGCCTGCAATATCCCGTTAATAAATTTTTTTATAGGTGATTAGCGTTCTATTTTTGTTTTCTAGGTTATTTAAAGCCTCTAATTTTAGACCTACGTATACTTTTATATAAATCTCTTCGCTCTTTAACATTTTTAGTCTTTTAGTTTATCTAAGTTAAGGTTAAGGATACGGTATACGGTTAATTAAAGATAGTTATACGCTTAGCTCTAAAAACACTTCCCTAGCATTTCTAATATCTATAAAATCGTGTCCCTAGTAATGTGTTCCATATATAATATATAAAACGATTGCCAGCCTTTATATATAAGTTTTTATAGGTTTATATATTGCAGCTAATCTGGCTTCTAACGCTAAAATAGAGTAAAATTAGCGATAACTAGAAGAAGGAATTTAAGAGATAACGCGATATTATTTACTCTTATTTTAAAGACAATAGGTTAATAACAGATAATAAAGAAAATAAGGCTTTCTAAAACCTTATTAATTACTATAACGCTTATAACGATCTAGAGAAAGTTTAATATTTAAAGGAGATGCTACTTAACCTCGTTTAAGGTGAGACTTAATAAGAGATATTTACCAAGAAAATATTATAGGAAGGATAGAAATATTAAGATATAGAATTTAGATACACTGTAGGCCTTAAGAAGCTCCTAGATATAACTTAGTAATAGTATAGCGGTGGTTAATAGATTATCTCCCCCGTTATAGCTAAATGTGTAATATAACTTTTGTTTAATTTATTTAAAGGGGTATTATCGCCAGGTATGCCGTAATAATAGTAAAGACTTACGACTAATAGAGTAATTATATCCCGCTAGCTTTAAAAGCACTCCCCTAGTACTTTAAGCGTCTATAAAATTTTATTACTAGTAGGACTAGTGTTTAGCTAAGCCTTACGGAATTGGTTAATATAGGGTGGCTTTTAGTTTTGCTTTTTAGAGATTCCCGTAATCCTAGTATCTGCTATAGCCCTAATAGCTATAAGAAGTTAGTAATGGCCCTATTAGTGGCGCGTGGGTAATAAGCTAAGTGTACTTATAGGAGAAGGGTTAACAGGACTATAAAGTGCACTTAGAGCGGCCTAATTTAACGCACTAGCTTATTATGCGATTGATAAAATCTAACTATACCCTCCTACCCTTGTTTAAAAACGCGCTATTAACATGCGTTAACTAGCGGGGTTTTTTAGGCAGCTACTAATATATATAGTAATTGCATCTCTAAAATCTAGTGACCTACAGACACTTAATATATACTATATCCCAGCTAACTAACACGGGTGCTCTATATTATTAGCGTTAAGAGCTAGCTAGGGGCGTATTATTATAGCTAATGCTCTTAGGTATAAGATGGCTAACTTAGCTTATTTAACGTCCGTCTCTAAGTATAGAGATGTACCTTAACTTAAGTAAAATATATACCTATGTTAACAACCCCTACTTATACTCTAAATATAAGCAGAACTATACCTTCCCTAGATAATTATATAATTACTACTAAGATAGTAGTGTGGCGACTGGCCCTTATAACAATCCTATACTAGCTAAAGGGGTAAACGGATAAATAATTACCTTTAGCAGTTCTAAGAAGCCTAGGAAATGCCTACTTTGCGCTTATTATATAGCCCCGTCCTCCTAATTTATTATTACTTTACTAATTTATAGGTAAGGAATATAAGTAAGCTAAGAACTAAAACTATAATAGTTACCTTAAGGAGGGGAGGAGTAAAGGGATAGGTTTTATTATAGAAGTTAATAGCTAAACGGCGTTAGTATATAATAGTTAAGGGAGATTAACAAGTGGTATACCTTTAAAAATATTATTTATACTTATAAACCTGCCTTGCTAGCACCCTATAATAATATCGCCTATTAGTCCTAGACTTTTTATCTTAGGAAACTTAGATTGTTTAAACAAATTGGTAATTTCTATTTTTTAAGCCCGAGCTTAAAGTATAAAGGTTTACCTATTTAGATTTTGTATAGGGTAGAGCTAAGGGCAAATAGGTCTACCTAAGTTAATTTTATGTCGGCTCTAGAATATTTATAGCTTGTAGTTACTATAATGGATAGCTTAGAGCTATTTAATAAGGAGCTACTAAAATTAAGGAGCTTTGCGTATAGGCTATTATCTAAGGAAATGTTACCGCATGTTAGATCCGTATAAATAATATTTATTAAATAAATAAAGGCAAGCGCACTAGTGACTTATTAAGCCTATTAAAGGCGTTACTTAGTATAAATCTTATAGGTTTAGATATATTGGCGAAGTCCATTCTTACTTATATATTTTAGCCAGATGCTAGATTTAAAGGTACTATAAAACTTTAGTAGACCTTTATGCCCGCCGTATTACTAAAACCGCTTATAGATCCGTCTCTTAACTTTAATAGCGGGCTCTTTTTCTACTTAGTAAGGATATTTAACAACAGTGTTAGAAAAGGAGTTTAGGTATACTATACTCGTAAGTCTAAAGCTAAGGTAGTTTGTTATATTAAACCCGGTTAAAAACCTAATAGTAGTTATTTTTTAGTTACGCAGTAGAGAAGTAGGGGCGGTTCTAAGTTAATATAACTTATACAGCTTATATAAGCAGCTGTTTATTACTAGAGGATATAATTCTTCTATAGAAGGGTTAAGAGAGGGATATTATTACTAAAACCGTATTAGGGAATATAGTTATGGCGGTAAAGTGGCTTAAGGAAGGTAGTGAGGTATATTAGTCCGTAATAGGGAGGCGCGATTATAGAATAGGGTAGATAGTAGCGAGCTTAAAGACAGGACGAACGTGGTTAGGAGATGATGTAGTCTATTAAATGCTGTGAGCAGTTTATTGTAGCCAATGCGGTCTACTACAAGTCGCGCCTTAAGAAGTCGTAGATTAAACGCGTTATTAGAGATGCTTAGAGGCGGCGGCAAAGGTGGCTCTAGGCTTCGGCTTTGTGTTTATGCGGTTAAAAGATAGGAGGCTTTACTAAGGCTCTATTAACGCTGCCTTAAAACTTAGGGTAGTATATTAAATAGCCTACAGCATTCTTTAAGCTTAATGGCGTTAGGCTAGGTATCCTTACCATTCTAAACTGCGTAGGGCTTAGCCTTAAGGTTATAAGAAATACTAGCTATATATACTGTAAGCTATAGGCGTAAGCTATAGGTTAACCTTGGCTTGCTTATATATATTTAGTTATAGTATTAGCTTAGCCTGGGATCCCTAATAGGTCTAATTAGAAGTATTAACTAAGGTGGTAACCTTACATAAATTTACGCGCGATAGTAAATAGTCTTCTAAGCCTAGGCTTTCTTTTAGTATTTCTAGAGTGGGAGGAGAACTTTTATTAAGTAGAGCTAGTGTCTAATTGGTATTAAGGCTGTTATTTCTAATCTAAATACTTTTAATTATTTTAACTCCCTATACTTTGTTCTAACTAGCTATATATAAAAAGAATAGGATAAGTATATTAAGAAGATTATAGGCCAGGTCTTTAAATTTTCTATAACGTTATAAAACTTTGCCGCTTTAGATAAAATTAGATAATAAAGAAAAGGAGAAATTTTAGAGACTAACTCCTTTAGGGAGATTGGAATTATTTCTTAATGTTAGTATAGTGTGTATAATTTTATAGATAAAATAATAAGGGAATTTAGCAGCAAATAGGATAAAGTGCTATAGTTGTAATAAACCTTACTCTATAAGAATAGTTTAGGAGATCCTAAGGATATTATAGCGGCCTTAACGAATTACTTCCCTTATAATATGTGCTAGTGCGCCTATACTGCACTTAGCGTCTAATCTAGGAAGTGACTAAATATATTGTCTTACTTTATACCTATCTTGTTCTTATATATAAGTAAGCGCCAATTATCTAACTCTAGCCACGGCCGACGTGTTTAGACTTGTACGCGCCTATGCTCTCTATAAAGCCGTCTATTATTAGCGGCGGCGCTAGTATTAGAATTATTACCGCCTAAGCTTTCGCTGCCTAAGCTTTGGCTACTATTCCTAAAATCGTCATCTTTATCGTTGTCGTCCTCGTCTAGACCAACAGTATTATTATTGGCACCTTTGCTATGCGGACTACGCGTACTAGTTTTACTGGCGGTATAGTTACTACTTTACTATATTAAGCTCGGACTGGTATATATATTTAGCGTATTATTATACTAATAGCCTACTAATAGCTATAAATTTGACGTTAGCCTTGTTATATAGATAAGTTGCCCTATATTACCGAGTAAGTTATATATAATTATTAACGGTTTTAAAGACAACTTTAACGTTATTTTATTTTAATAGATAATCGCCATTACTAATGTTATGCATTTTAGCACTTAGTAAAGGGTAATATTAGTTAGCTAATAGTCCGTATAGTCGCTTTATTTATAGTTAATAGTATAGTTATATACTACCTTCGCTCCTAGAGAGGATGTTTAAAGGGAGATAGACTAAGTTATAATATCTGCTTTAGATCTAAAGTGGCGGCGTGCTAGTAATAACTTTAGATATCGTAATGTTCTTATAGGCCTTATACTCCCGCTAAGCTGTTTAAGACTTATTTCTATTAGACCGCGCCACTTATCCTAAAATAGGCAATTGCTATATTTATATTACTATAAAGTTACTACACTAGCCCTACGGGATACCTCCTAGTCGCCATTAGGGTCGTTCTCGCCGCTCTCCCTAACCTTACTATTGCTGCTATTACTTTTATCTTTACCTATATACATATCCTCACTAATATATTAATCGCCCTCTATCTATCTATATGGAGAGACTAATTGTCTTAAGGGCTCTAGCGGCCCTATATCTAACCTATACCCTTAGTGTTTACTATTCCCACTATTTACTAAATTAAGGATATCGCTTTAAGGTAAGTCTGGGATATTAGTGTTATTGTCTTTATTGCTACTATCTAGGTTACTAGCATTTAGATTATTACTAGTTCTAAAAGGTGAAATTAGGCTACCGCGGCCCGGCGGTAGCGTTAACCTTAGTATATATATAGGACTAGATATAAGGCTCTCTTCCTATAGCTAAGCTAACTTTCGCTACTTTACTAAATATAAGTCTTTTATAGCCGGTTCTAAGGTTAAGTCCAGCACTTTTATAAAGGAGATAGCTATATTGGCGGATAAAGTATACTTCTACTTGCGTGTTATAGACGGCTGACTTATTATACCTAGATCCTTATAGAAAGGTCTATCCCGCTCTAGCAGACTATCTTTAAATATATTAAAATAGGGACTCTATAAGTTTATAGGAAGATTACTTACCGTTATATACGCCTTTAGTATTCTCTACGGAAGGGGTATATATACTAGCTGCGTCCAGACCATTATTCTAATATTTTAGCGACCCGCTACTAGATCGGATATCCCCTATACTATAGCTTACTCTAGCTACATCGTCCTCTAGAACTAAAGGAAATTCTATTATTAATTAGTAAATAAGAGCTGTAACGCCATTAATATACCTACCTAGACTGCTTTTATTAAATAACGCATTTATAGCTAAGTTTATCTCCTTAACGCTTATAGCCTGGTCAGCCCCTTCCTAGCTAGGCTAGTAACTCTATAATATCTATAGAGGAATAGGGCTAAGACCACCTTTGCTGTTTATACGCATATATTAGCCAATATCTATTATCTTATACTGTTTAAGACGCAGATAATACCTTAATATGGCAAACTTAAAGGATTAATGGCTTTTACTAGAGCTAGTAGTCCTAGATCTAAAGAACGCGACGCTTTGAAGTTTAGTAAATTAGTTAAGAAGTTATTAATATTAGCTTACTCTTTATTATATTTAGGGGAGCTAGCTTCGCTAAGATTAGGTTCTATTATTTTAGGCTTCGCCTTAGGCTTAGCCTTAGATTTTATCTTAGGCTTAAGTATTAGAGGAATATAAGGAATATATTTTATAGGAGGAAGTAAAGGGGTAAGTAAAAGAGTGCTAAAAGAGGAGGCTATTTTGGTGCCGAGATTTACTAGCTTTTTTGGTTATAAGGATAGGAGCTAGTCTAAAGGTTAAAATATATAGCTACCTCTCTAAGCTAAGGAGTGTTACTTTATATACTGCTACCAATAACGCTATCTAAGGTAGGATTGTGAGGAACCTATATAAATACCGTATCCTAGCGCATAAGCTTAGTTATAGGGGGCAGTGTAGGGGAGCTGCCTGTATTAGGGGCAGTAAGGACTAGCTTAAAGTCCCGTTACAAAACCTTTACCGCACATGCAACCTTACCAAAAGGTAGCGCCACACTTCAAAACTTACGCATACCCATCTTACTATTAAAAACAATCGATTTTCCAACTTTTAAGACTTAATTCCTACTGCCTAGCGAGCT